>Ga0187870_1000010_pt1 | contig 274681 bp, 253 predicted proteins | sample June2016WEW_13_1_3_FD_132974 | JGI IMG/M metagenome (GOLD analysis project Ga0187870, IMG submission 132974) | Peatland microbial communities from SPRUCE experiment site at the Marcell Experimental Forest, Minnesota, USA - June2016WEW_13_150 | ecosystem: Environmental > Terrestrial > Soil >...
CAACAACGGTGGGGCGCTCACAGCGACCAACACGGGAAATGGCGTCATGACGATCACCAGCACGGCCACGGGGGCCGTGACGGTCACCAACACGGGCAACGGTCGCATCACGGTAAACGCAACGGGTGCGGCGGCGGTAACCATCACCCACACGGGAGATGAGGACGTCACGTACTAACAGAAGCACGGCGACAATAGCCTGAGGGCTGTCGGGGGAGCAATTCCCAGGCAGCCTTTTTTTTGTTTTCTCAGTTCACAGGGTGGAGGGAGGAGATTCCGAGGGGAACCTTGACGCCGAGATAACGCTCGGGTATCTCCCAGATGACCACATCCGGTCGAGGGTCATCGATTGCAGGGCTCTCGAGGTAGCGCTGCATGGGGACAAAGGGCCCCTGTCCCTCCACCGCGACCTTCAGAACGTCGGCCTGAACCGCGACCTTCAATGCGCCTTCGAAATTCCACGCTCCGGCGGCGCTGTAGCTTGTACCGACCAGAGCGACGGGGATTTCCAGGTCCCCGAAGAGCTCCGCGGCGCTTTCCTCGCGTGCGGAGGTCGATGGTGTTTCCACAATGTCCGGCCGGGGACCCATGGCCCTCTGGAAGGGTCCAAGGGGGATGAAGCTCAGCAGGTCGCCTGCGCGCTCGCTCCACCCGTCGCGCTCCTGCGTGTACTCCTCCCGCGGGGAGCGGCGGGCGTCCAGCTGACGCCGCGCGCTTGGGGCGAGCGCCGCCGCTGCAACGGAGGCGCCGAAGGCCGTCCAGTGCGTGTCCGTGCGAAGGAAGACGTCCCGGCGGGTTCGCGCCTCCCGAAGCGTCGTTGCGAGGTCGGGCGCGTCGATTCCTCGGGAGATCAACGCCTCTCGCGCCGCCTCGTAGCGGCCGGCGAGCGCAGCCGGCAGGCGATAACGGCCGAGATGCTCGGCGTATACTCCGGCCTTGGTAGGCACAAGAGCGACGACGAGCGCGATATCCTTTGCAAGGAGGCGATCTCGGACCGCGCCCACGTATTCCACCGCTTCGCTCAGCGTCCTGCCGGAGGGATCCATTGCGAGGAACTCTTCACTTGAATACAGCCATCCGTCCGCGCCCACCAGTACCCCCGGCTCCCCTTCCGAAAACAGCGCGTAGCGCAGCGCCGCCCAGAGCGCGAGCGCGGGCTTCCGCACGGCCAGTCCTTGTTCGTATGCCTTCTGGTAACCGGCCGTCCACTCGCCGCGCAGGAGATCCGCTTTCGAGGGAGCAGAGAATGTCGCCGGGTCCAGAACGGACAAACCGATCCCCGCGGCCAGCGCGGCCAGCAGGCAGATACCGGGGACCCGTCTGGGAACCGGCGAGCGGTCGTCCTTCGAGTCCATGATCAGAACCTCCCGTACAGGAACAATGGGGAGCTCCCTGCCACGAGCTTGACGATGCCCAGGAGAAAAAGCGGGAACACGGCTAGGGACAGTCCCTCTGCTACTCGCCGCCTCCTCGCAGGCAGGCCGGCCAGGCGGCCGGCGACCAGCGGCCCGCAGTATATCCCTGCAGCGGCGACCGCGAGAGCGGCAACGGCCATGCCGTCGATTTGCCACCGGAGATCCGCACTGAGCCCGGCGCCGAAAATGCCGATCATACCCCCATACATCCGCACCGCTGCCTCAAGACTTTGCGCTCTGAAAAGCACCCAGCCGACGATTACCAGGATCATGGTGACGGCGATGGAGAGGGGACGCGGGAACCCGGGAATCGGCTTTGCATTCCGGCGCAGGCGTTCGATGACGAGGAGGAGGCCGTGCCAGGCTCCCCAAAGCACGAATGTCACTGCCGCGCCGTGCCAGAGCCCGCCCAGGACCATCACGATCAACAGGTTGAGAATGGTTCGTCCTTTGCCGCGCCTGCTGCCCCCGAGGGGAAAGTAGAGGTAGTCACGCAGCCAGGACGAGAGGCTGATATGCCAGCGACGCCAGAACTCGGTGATGCTCTCCGACAGATAGGGGCTGCGGAAGTTCTCCATGAACCTGAGCCCCATCATCAGGCCGAGGCCGACCGCCATGTCCGTATATCCCGAGAAGTCGAAATAGAGCTGCACCGTGTAAGCGCCCGCTCCCAGCCAGGAATCGGCGAGCGACGGCCGCGAAAGGGCGAAGACGGCATTGGCCAATGGCGCCACGGCATCCGCGATGAGCACCTTCTTGCAGAAGCCCCACATGAATCGAAGCGCGCCTGCTCCGAAATCCTCGAAAGACCGCGTGTCGCGCCGGAGTTGGGGCGCGAGATCTCCGTATCGGTCGATAGGGCCCGAGATGACTTGCGGAAAAATCGCGATATACAGCGCCACCTCCCGCCAATTGCCGCCGGCGTCGATTGATCCGCGATAGATGTCGACCAGGTACGAAATCGCCTTGAACGTGCAGAAGGAGATCCCCACGGGCAGCACGACGTTCAGCAAGGGAATCGCGCGCGCTCCGAGGCCCCCCCACAGCGCATTTACGCTCTCGATGCCGAAGTTGACGTACTTGAAATACGCCAGGGTCCCGACAAAGAGCGCCACACCCAGGGCGAGGAACGCCCGGGCGCGCGCGTGCCGCGTCACACGCGACGCCGCGATCCAACGGCCGAGGAGCCAGGCTGCCGACGACATGGCGAGAAGGAGCGCCAGGAAGTCAAAGCGCCACCACCCGTAGAACACCCAGCTCGCGGCGAGAAGCCAGAAGCGGCGCAGGCGGAAAGGCAGCAGGTGGTAGGCGGCGAGGAACAGAGGCAGAAACAGGAACAGGAAGAGGGAGGAGCTGAAGACCATCGCCCGTGCTACTCCACCGCGACGCGGGCTCGAACCGTGAACACCAGCGGTGACGGATCCGCTGCCAGCACGAAGACGCTGAAGGAAGAGCCCCGCACCAGGCCGAGGTCACCGAGCCCGGCAAAGGATGCTCCGTTGCTGAACACGGCGAGCGGGACCCGCACAGCGTTGACAACCGCCAGGCCGAACGAGCTCGGGCGCACACCGGCGATGACTGTCGACTTTCCATCTGCCGTCCGCAGATCGATCCGCGGCAGCGTGGAAAGATTGTATAGGAAGAGCTGCGCGCGTGCCGGATCAGTGTGCGCAGGGTCCTCATAAATACTGACGGCTGTCGGCGTGCACACGATGGTGTAGTAGCGCCCGGATTTCGCGATGATTTCCCCTTCATTGCCTGCGGCCTCGAGCTGGTAGATGTCCGGGGTTACCGGCCGGTAGGGACTCGTCTTTGCCCATCCGAGCGGCCCGTAGCGCGTGGCCCCGAGCTCGATCGCGAGCGGGACTTTGCCGGGAATCGCATTGACAAGCCGGACGAACGCTGTATCCCCCGGCACCTGGGGGCCATACACTGAGCGGCTTTCGGCGGCTGCAAGCGTGCTGAGCGCAAGGAGGATCCCGAGCGCGGAGGCTGTTTTCATCTCGTGCCGTATCATAGCCCTTCGCTCTTCCCGCGTCCATCGCGGTCACGGTATTCCGTGACATTCGCGGTCACGGTATTCCGTGACATTCGCGGTCACGGTCGCGTCGTGACACTCTTACGCGGTTGACTCGATAAGGAAGCCGAGATTAAATGCAGCAAGGACACCACGACATGACACATCGGACTCGGATCGGGCTCCTGGCCTGCATCGCGCTCTTCTGCGCGGCCGCCCTGTTTGGAAAAACGGGAGACATGCTCGCCGTCTCCCTGGTGGAGGCCCTTTCTCCTTCGAACATTGACATGCTTATGCCCGAATTGTTCACCGACGTTCCGGCGCCCGCGGCGCGCTACACGGTGGACAGCTACCTCATGCGCCTGGAGAGCACTTACCTGGACGGGAAACCCACCCCGGTGACTGTCCAGGTGTTCGTGCCTCGCTTCTCTGGCAGAGAAAAAAGGATCCTCTACGTGTTCGCTCCCGGCTCCACCGGCTTGCGCGATGCATGTCGTCCCTCGCGCGAGCATATCGCCGGTATCCATTGGGGGTTGTACCGAACCCACGTTCTCTCCCACGTCGGGCAGGGGGTGATCGGCGTCCTTCCCGACTACATGGGTTTCGGGGACCCGGATCCGGCCCACCTGCAGCCCTACATGAGCGTGGTGGCCGAAGGACGGGTCATGCTGGACGCCATCCGGGCGGTCCGGGAGTTCCTCTCTCGGAAATACTCCCAGAATGTCTCGGGAACCGCGGTATTCGTCGCAGGCTTTTCCCAGGGCGGCCACGCGGCTTTTGCCGCCGCTGACCTGCGCGCGCGTTACGCGCCGAAGGTACGGATAGACGGGATCATCGGCTACGGTCCCTCCACGGACGTGGAGGCGCTCTTCCGAGAGTTTCCCGAGGTTGCCCCCATGGCGATCTATACCTTTTCGAGGATCTACGGCAGGGACCGGTTCGACCCCGACCGCATTCTTGCACCCAAGTGGGCCGCGACGCTGGAGAAGGATGTCACCCGTCAATGCGTAGGCGGCATGCAGTCCTACTACCCCGCCTCCCCGCGTGATCTGTTTCGCGCCGAGTTCGCCGAAAGTCTGCTGCGTGGCACCTTGAGGGAGAAGTACCCCGAGGTCGAAAAGATCCTGCGGGAGAACAGCCCCGGTCTGTCCGGCCACAGGGTCCCCGCCCTCATTCTGGAGGGATCGGACGACGTTGTGGTGTCGGTGAAGTCGCAGGAGGCATTCGTCCGCGCATTGTGCCGCACCGCATGCCCCGTGAAGTACTCGCTGTACAAGGGGCGGAGGCATGACACCCGCCAGATCGGGTTCAAGGAGGCGCGCGCGTGGATGGAGCGGCGCGCGCTTGGCGAGAGTCCCGAGACCAGTTGCGGGAGCTTCAAATGAGGCGCGCGGCCGCTCTGCTTGCCGGCTTTGGCCTTCTCCTGTTCGCGCGCGCGCCGCTGCCCGCCGCCTCGTTGGTGCTCCCCGGCAGCGTCATTTCCGTGAACATGGCCGGCACCGCGAGACCCCTGCAGATCGAGCAGCATGAGAAAGGGCTGTTCGAAGGCTACCCCCTGCCGACCATGCGCTACGCGGTGGACAGCTATCGGATCCGTTACGCGAGCACCGACTTCGACGGATCCCCGGCGGAAGTGACCGCCCAGCTGTTCGTGCCGCGCATGCCCGTTCCCACGGAGCGCCCTCTCCTCGTCTTCGGCCCGGGAACCACCGGTATTGGCGATGCATGCGCTCCCTCTCTGGAAGATGCTGAGAAGCGCCATTTCGGCGCCTATCGGGAGAACATGCTCGTCTACGCCGGGCTGGGATTCATTGCGGTCCTGCCCGACTATATCGGTTTTGACGACCCCACCCGGCCGCAGCGGTATTTCAGCAAAGTCGCCGAAGGGCACGTGATGCTGGACGCGGCGCGCGCGGTCTTTCTCTACCTGCAGTCCTCCTCCCATGTCGTGCGGCCACAACGCGCCGTATTCGTGGCAGGATACTCTCAGGGGGGACATGCCGCCTTCGCTGCCGCCGACATTCGCGGCACCTATGCCCCGGATGTTCCCCTGGCCGGCGTGATCGGGTTCGGCTCGACGAACAATGTGGAGGCGCTGCTGCGGGAAGGGCCCGCTTATGCGCCGCTCATTTTCTACACCTATTCGCGCATGTACGGCGCCGCGATCAACCCCGCGGAGTACCTTGTTGAACGCTTCGCCCGCACCCTCGATTCCGACGTGAACAGCATGTGCGTCGACCAGTTCCAGGCCTACTACTCCTTCGACGGCACCCGGGTGTATCGACCGGAGTTTCACTCTGCGCTCTACGGGAACCGTCTTGCCGAGTTCTATCCCTCCCTCGCCGCCCGCCTGGAGGAGAACATGAGCGGTCTCGGCGGCCACATGCTGCCTGCTCTCCTTCTGCAGGGCGCGACTGACTTCATCGTCACCTCCGCGTCCCAGGGGCGTTTTGTGGACGCGCTCAGGACGGCAGGCAGCGCCGTACGCTACCGCGTGTTCCACGGCGTGCCGCACAAAGGCGTCCGTCAGGCGGGTTTCGCCGAGTCAATCGAATGGATGGAGCGTATCGCCCGCGGGGAAGCGCCGCCGACGTCTTGACGGTGACCTCCGCGCTCCATGCGCATCCGGCAGGTTGACGGACGCAATTCCATTCTCTACTTTCTAACGCGCCATGGCAGCACAGCGCGGACAGCCTTTTGACCCGGGTCTGACCCAGAGCTTCGCAGGCAGCCTGCGCCGGGTCGTGAACAAGGACGGATCATTCAACGTCCGCCGCACGGGCGGGCGGCTGCGCAATTTCCACCTCTACAAGTTCCTCATTGAGCTCTCCTGGCCCTGGTTCGTCGCGATCGTTCTGGGCACATTCATCGTCGCAAATATCGCATTCGCCGGGCTGTACCTTGCCGCGGGCATCCGGACTCTTCAAGGCGCGGAGGGCGCAACCGGCCTGGGGACTTTCCTGAACGCATTTTTCTTCAGCGCGCAGACGCTGACCACGGTGGGCTATGGGAGCATGGTTCCACGCGCAATCGGATCCAATCTGATTGCGAGCGTGGAGGCCCTGATGGGGGTCATGGGTTTTGCGTTCGGCGCGGCGCTCGTCTACGGCCGATTCTCCCGTCCCACGGCCCGGATACTCTTCAGCGCTCGCGCTTTGATCGCGCCCTACCAGGGAAGAACCAGCCTCCAGATCCGCGTTGCCAACCAGCGCTCAAACGCAATCGTGGACCTGGAGGCGACGATCGTTCTCATGGCCGTGGAGGGAAGCGGCGAGGGGCATCGGCGCACGTACGCGCGGCTCGAGCTGGAACGATCCAACATCTTCTTCCTGCCCCTGACCTGGACGATCGTGCATCCCATCGACGAGGGAAGCCCTCTTCACGGGAAAACGGCGCAGGACCTTGCCGACCTCGCGGTGGAGATCATGGTGCTCATCCGTGGATTCGACGACACGTTCAGCCAGGTCGTGAACGCGCGCTCCTCGTATCGCTTCGACGAGATCCTGTGGGGGCACAGATTTCTGCCCGCCTTCCGCAGTGACGAGAACGGCCGCCTGGTGCTCGACCTCGCCAGGATCGATGCTGCGGAAAAGACGTCGACGGGCTGATCGCGGCGTGCGCGTCTTACGGAACTATCACGCTGCGGATGCCCGCCCCGCCTCTCTCCAGCTCGTCCAGCGCGCCGTTGATCGCGCCCGCATCAAGGGGGAGGGAGCGCGTGACCACGTGCGAGGTGTCCAGTACGCCGCGCCTGGCCATCTCGATTACGGAGGGCAATTCCGACAGAAGATGGTCGCTGCAGCCGATGATCTCCGCTTCGTTTCCCAGCACCTCCCGGTAGGTGTCGAATGTAACAGGCTCGTCGCTGATGCCGACGAAAACGGCCCTGCCCATGGGCGCGAGACAGCGTACCGCCTGCTGCATGGTGAGAGGGCTTCCGAGCATCTCGATGGCCACGTCGACACCCCGACCCCCCGTGAGCCGACGGATCTCCGCCACCGGGTCGACCTGCCGTGCGTGTACGGCGCGGGCGCCGTACGTGGCGGCCAGGCCGAGGCTTTCCTCGCGGATGTCCACCGCGAAAACCTCGATGGCACCGAATGCCCGGGCAAGCTGGACCGCGGACATTCCCAGACCGCCCACCCCGATAATCGCGGCCGTCTCTCCCGCCCTCAGCCGGGATTTGCGAAGCGAGTGAAACGCGGTTGCCGATGCGCACATCAAGGTCGCCCCTTGCGCAAAGGGGATCTCTGGTGGAAGCAGGAGGGCATTGCGCGCCGGAACAGCGATGTACTCCGCGTAACCGCCGCTCGTGAAATGCCCTATCATGAGCACGCGGGGGCAGAACTGTTCGTTTCCCGTGCCGCAGAAGGCACATTCGCCGCAGGTGATATTGTAGTGCAGGCACACGCGGTCGCCGGTCTTCAGATTCCTGACCTTGCCCCCGGCGCGTTCCACGACACCCGCCACTTCATGCCCGAGCGTCATGGGAAGGGGGCGCACGGGGGACCTGCCGGCCCGGTAATGCGCGTCGGAATGGCAGATGCCGGCGGCGCGCACGCGTACGAGCACGTCCCTCTCTCCGATTTCGGGAACCGGGATCTCCTGCGGGGCCAGCGGCGATCCCACCTCCACCAAGCGCACCGCTTTCATGCGCATGTCCTCCCTCCGTGTGCCGGCACTATATGTCAGGGACGGCCTCTTGTAAAACAAGCGTGGAGAAGGGCATGAAGCTCACACGCACGTTCCTGCGGCGTGTTCTGATAGCCTTCCTGGTCATCCTGGCGTGCGCCGCATCGGCGCGCGATGGCATAAATATCCTGCACCGCACGCAGCATGAGCCCTCGCTGGGGCACGAGATTCTGGCGATGTATCGTCTGCCCCTCGTCGCAGGCCGGCTCTCCGCCGGCCTGCCCGCGTTCCTTTCACCGCCGCCGATCGACAGGGTGCGCGGCGTCATTTCTCCCTGGCGCGTGGGCATTCAGGCAGGCCATTGGAAGATCGACGAGCTTCCCGCCGAGCTCACTCGCTTGCGGAGCGACACGGGGGCGCAATGGGGCGTGCTGAGCGAGGCGGAAGTGAATCTCGCCATTGCGCGGCGCGTGGCACTCCAGCTTGAGGAGGCCGGTGTCGTGGTGGATCTGCTCCCCGCCACGGTCCCTCCCGACTATGACGCAGACGCTTTCGTAGCGATTCACGCGGACGACGGGGGAGGGTCACGAGAGAACGGGTGGAAGGTCGCCGCGCCGTGGCGCTCGTCGGAGGCATCACGAAAACTGCGGGATTCGGTGGCCTTTGCCTACGCCCTTGCCACCGGTCTCCCCTCCGACCGCTACGGCGTCAGCTACAACATGCGCGGCTACTATGCCTTCAGTTGGACGCGTTTTTCCCACGCCATCGCGCCCGCGACGCCCGCCGCCATCATCGAGACAGGATTTCTCACTTCCGCGGCGGACCGCAGGATCATAGTGGAAGACCCCGACCGGGCCGCTCGTGGCATCAGCCTCGGCATCATCCTGTTTCTTGCCCAGCGCGCGTCGATGCGGCCGCACTCCCTCGTGCCGCTGAGGTATCCTCCCATGTCGGTCGCGACCGAGCAGGCCGCGGTGCGCTATTTTCCATACGAGGGTGAGCGGATCACCGCCCGTCTCCCTGCCGGCACCCGGGTGCGCCCCATGAACGAGGAGAACGGGTGGGTGGAAATGGTTGTCTGGGGCAAATTCCGGGTCTTCGGCTGGATGAGGAAGTCGGACCTTCAAGAGATCCAGAGCGGGTAAGCGGGCAACCGCGGAATCGGGCGAATGCGTTCCCCCTGTCGTGCTGTCTCAACGGCGGACCGTGCGGTATCGCGGCCATGGTACTCCGTGGCATTTGCTATCTCGTGCGCGCCCATTCCATTGCCCAGACAGCAAGCGGGCGCATAGAGGCCAGCGCGCGGTAGCTGCCGTCTTCTTTCCACGCCTCCGGGGTCTGGAACCAGTAGCCGAGCTCCTCCCAGCCCATCCGATATATGCCGTATGCCGTCTGAAATGCCTCGTCACGCATGCCCTCCTGCAGCATGCACGCCGCCAGCGCGTATGTCGTACCTGTCCAGACTTCCTGAGACTGCTGATCGGAGGTGTCCACTATCCCGTGAGGCCTCATCCCGTTCACCGCGCCCATCCGTCCTGCCCGGTGCTTCATCACGTTGAACGCAAAGATGGTGGCGAGCGCACGCCGGGCGTGCTCCTCCGGCACGATCGGGGGCAGCCCGCACGCGCGGGCGTACCATTGGCCTGCAAGCTGATCCGCCATGATGCTGTCATGGTGCCGGCTGTCGCTGCCGTCGTAGTTGTAATAGGCGCCGTTCCAGAGCTTTGACTCGTACGCTGCCTGGCCCCGGGCAAGCCTGGCGCGGAATGCGTCCGCCGCTTCGGCCTCTTCCACGGCATCGGCGAGGGCGGCGGCGGCGCTCAGGCTCGCCAGCCACAAGCCGGCAGAATAGGCGCTCGCGCCGCGCACCGACCAGGTATCATACGTCTGATCAGGAATCCCCTCGTTCTCGATCAGGCCGTCCCCGTCGGTGTCGAACTGCTCCATGAATTGCATGGCCTCCCGGACCGCCGGCCACATCTCTCTCACGAAGCCGCGATCGCCGGTTGCCGTCCAGTCCCGGCAGATCTGGAGAACGAACTTGGGATTGAGATCTTTCCATCGCCCGGTGTCCTGCATCATGTACGCATTGACCTTGCGCCACGGGTCCTCTCCCGGCATGCCCAGGTCATGGGGGATGGCGCCTCGCACTTTGCGGGGGACCTTGACGCCGGAGAACCAGAGCGCACGAAGCTCGGGATGCTCAACCCGCAGCGCGTCCGCGAAGTCGCGCTGGACTGCCAGCTCGAGCGCGGGCCACAGCATGGCCAGGGCGAAAGAGGCGTAGAAATGGACGTCGTAGGTGTTGAACATCCGGTACTCGTGGCCCTCGAGGTAGGCGAAATGTCCGTTGTCCTCCTCCGATGGCGCGGCCTGCCCTTCCTCCCCGTCCGTCCAGATTGTCCCTCCGTCCACGACGTAGTACAGCTCGTTGAAAAGGGCGCTCTTGTACCAGTCCGGAATGCCCGTATCGTCCAGAACAGGCTTCTGCCATGCGGCGATCCGCTTCTCCCAGTCCGGATACTCCCGCAGCGCATCCCGGGCCAGCCGGGGCGCCGCCTCACCTTTCCGGCCGTACCAGCGCGTGTAGCGGCGATACCACGCTCTTCCCTCACCGAAGCGCGCAAGAGGCATGTCCCAGGAAAGCGCGAAAGCGACCTCGCGCTTTTCCCCCGAGGGTACGTTCACCGTCGCGGCAAGCGCGGCCCCGACCGCGGCCCCGGGAAGGGAAGGGGCGCCTTCGCCGGCTTCCTCCAGCCGCGCGTGTCGGGAGAAAGAATCCCACACATCCGACCCGTCTCCGTTGGCCGCAAAGCAGGCGCGGGAAGTGACAAGGATCCCCGGCCGTTCCTGGGCGGCGATGGCGAAGGTGAGCGGATCTTCGTAGTGCGCCGTCGCCGCCCGCGCGCGCGCAGGCCGTTCTGGCGGTTGGCATGAGCCAGCCTGATGCCGACGATCGGCCCTCCCTCCGCGTCGAGACGGAAACGGCGGTTTACGTGTCCGCCGGCAAGATCGTTGGGCGCGCCGATGCCGTTCTGGAAAGTCAGCATCAGGCTGACCGTCGCCGGCTCCGCGCCCGTGTTCTCCACGGTCCACGCGAAAACGCCGGCCGGCAGGCTGCTCGCACGGTATTCGTGCGGGATGACGGGCGACACCTGGCGGCAGGTCAACCGAAGCCCCGGCAGCGGATTCTCGTAGGTTGTCCACGCCCGGGGAAAAAGCGCGTGGTAAGTGGCGCAGGCGCCGTCCATGCCCCATTCCCAGCCCCGTAGAACAGGGGGGCCCGGGCGGCCGGGGTACAGGACGCGCGCCTGGGCGGGTCGTTCTTCGCGCATCACCGCGACGGAGAACTGATCGGCCGGTACAGCGCCGTAGCTGTAACAGCCCGGCTGGAGCTGCCACCGCGCAAAGTCTCCGCGCCAGCCGCGCGTCACGGTGCCGCCCCCGATGCCGCCCAGGGGAACTCCCTGCAGGGGTCCTGCCCGGCGGGGGTCGAATGAGACGAGCACTGATTGCCGCCCCATTCTCCGATCCCGGGCCAGGGTCTCGCGCAGCCGAAAATAAGTGGGCACGAGGCGAACGAGCGAGCGAAAGGCCCAGAAAGCGGGCCTGCCGGGCTGCTCCGGCATCCGATCCAGTCGACGCTGCCATGCGGCTGAGGGGATGTCCATGCAAGCGTCATGGTACAGGATAGGCCGGGTCTCTCACAAGGAAAGAAGCAGCGGCCGAGCGTGCAGGGTGGACGCGACCGCCCGCCAGTATTAGCTTTCAGCACGGAGGGCGGCAGCGTGGAGCGACTATCGTCAGGATCACCTTTTGAGCCCGTGGTGGGGTACAGCAGGGCCGTGCGGGCCGGGAGCGTCATCGAGATTGCAGGGACGGTCGCGACGGACGAGAATGGCAACGCCGTGGCGGTGGGCGACCCCTTCCGGCCGACACGCTTCATCCTGGCGAAGATTCTCGCCTATGTGGCCAAGGCAGGCGGCAAACCCGAGGACGTGGTACGCACGCGGATGTTCGTCACCGACATCTCGAAGTGGAAGGAGATCGGCAAAGCCCACGGAGAAGTCTTCGGGAATATCCGGCCGGTCACGACAATGGTTGAGGTGAAAGCCCTCATCTCGAGCGAATACCTGGTGGAGATCGAGGCAACCGCGATAGTCGAGTAGCCGGGTTGGCGCAGCCGGCCGATCCCGCGTCGCCGTGCGACCCCGGCAGTGTCAATTCACGGCGGTTCGTGGTACCCTGACCGGCATGACCGACATCAAGTCTCTCCTTCCCCACCGGGATCCCTTCCTGTTCGTCGACAGGATCGAGAAGGCGGATGCCGAGGAAGTGGTGGCATATCGCCGCTTCACGGGCTCGGAACCTTTTTTCGCGGGACATTTCCCGCAATACCCCGTGGTCCCCGGCGTGATCCTCATCGAGACTCTCGCGCAGTGCGGCGGCGCGGGGCTGAGGATGACGACGGGTGGCTCGGGAATATTCTTCCTCGCGGCCGTGGAAAAAGCGAAGTTCAGGCGGCAGGTGAAGCCCGGCGACGAGGTGCGCTGCGTGGTACGGAACCTGCGTGTCAGCACGTCGATGCTCCGGCAGGCGGGAAAGGCGTACGTGGGAGACGAGCTTGCGGCGGAAGCCGAGTGGCTCTGCCTGATCGGAGACGCGCCCTCGGCATGATCCTCGTTCGTGGCCCACGGCGGCCCCCGGCCATGCCTGGCCAGGCAGCTGCCGGTTTGTGAAGTAGCGCGAGAGGATGTCGAAGAGCAGTCTGCCGACTGTCGGCAAAGAGATCCCGGACATGACGCAGAAAGACACATTTTTTGGACAAAAGAACTTAGGGGGGGATTTACATGGGAAACTTCAAGAACGGACTCGTGATCACCGGCGGCGCGAGCGGCATCGGCGCGGCCTCCGTCAAAGCGGCGCTTGCCAGGGGATGGCCGGTCGCCTTCTGCGATGTCATAACACCGGACAAGATCGATCCATCCCTGTTGACGGAGAAATCGCTCTATATCCAGGCCAACGTCACGAAGCCAGACCAAATGGCCGATTTCCGCGCGAGCACTATCCGGTCCTTCATGGAGAGGGGCCTGACGCCGGAAAAGCTGAACGTTGTTGCCTGCGCCGGCATCAGCCGCCGGGGCGATCCCGTCCAGGTTCAATTGATGAAGGACATCAACGAAGGCGGAACCTTCAATCTTCTGCGCGCCTTCGCGAGCGATATCGCGGCCGGTCGCGGCCTTTTCGTCGGCTTGAGCTCGATCGTCGCGGCGGAGGGCATCGCGGTCAAGGGAGATGAGGAGTACAAGTCCACCAAGGCCGAGGCGAGGAGGATTGCCACCGAAGAAGCCCGCGCGCTCGGCGTCGAAGGTTTTGCCGTGGCCCCGGGCGCCATTGACACCCCGATGACCCGGCACGAGGCGGTCTTCGGTATGCTGCTCCTGGGCGCCGCAAGGACCTTCGGCGGAGACGTGAAACATCCCCAGCACAAGGAAGTCCTCAGCCTGGCCGGCGTTCCCGCAGGCTCGACCCCGGCGGCAGTCCTGAAGGGACTCCTGGGCGCCCCGCTCACCGGAACGGAGGATTTCAAGATCGTGGCGGCGACCTTCGAAAAGGACCCGCAGCTGGCCATGGCCGGCGTCATGCGCTTCGTAGGCTACCTCAATCCCAAGGGAGCCGACGGCCAGCGCCACGTCAGGCCCGAAGCCATCGCGCGGGCCGCCGAGATACTCACGAAGCTCGACGTGGTCATCGGCCCCGAAGTCGTTGCTCGCCTCACGCTCGACCAATTCGAGAAAGGCAAGGCTCCCGAGGGCGGGCTGCTCAAGGCCTACAGCGCCAACGGCGAAAACCGGGTCACCCAGCTCATGAGCGCCTTCGCGGGATAAGCGGCTGCCGGCAGCGCGCGGCGGGTGCATTTTTCAGTCGTCGCTCCCACGCGTTCGTCAGTATGTTCGAGTATGCGCATTCAACGTCGGATCCGAGGGGCGGTCTGTCTCAGCGTGCATCCTCAGGGGTGCGAGCAATACGTGCAGGAACAGATAGCGTATATCACGTCCCAGCCAGCCGCGCCGCGCGGACCTCGCAAGGCTCTCATCCTCGGTGCTTCGACGGGCTACGGACTTGCTTCGCGGATCACCGCGGCGTTCGGCAGCCGCGCCGACACTGTGGGAGTCTTTTACGAGCGGCCGGCCGACGAGGAACGGACCGCCTCCGCAGGGTGGTACAACAGCGCCTTCTTCGAGGAGCAGGCGCACGCGGCAGGCTTGAATGCGTGGAGCCTGAACGGGGACGCGTTTTCCGAGGAGATCAAGCAGCAGACGCTGGAGCTCGTCCGCGCCCGCACCGGGCCCGTGGACCTCGTGGTGTACAGCCTCGCGGCTCCCCGCCGCGGACAGTTCAGTGCGGCGCTCCGCCCCATCGGCCGGACTTACACGAACAAGACGGTCAACGTTCAGACCGGAGAGGTCTACCAGACGACGATCCCCCCGGCGACCGAGGAAGACATCACCGGGACGGTGGCGGTCATGGGGGGGGAAGACTGGCGCCTGTGGATCGACGCGCTTCGCCGCGAAGGCCTCCTGGCCTCGGACGCCATCACGGTGGCATACTCCTACATCGGTCCCGCGCTCACCTCCTTGATCTATCGCGAAGGCACGATCGGCCGGGCCAAGGAGCACCTGGAATCCACGGCTCTTTCTCTCGACGGGGAGCTCGCCTCCACCGGGGGCAGGGCGCTAGTAGCCGTGAACAAGGCAGTGGTGACCCTGGCCAGCGCGGCGATCCCCTGCGTGCCTCTGTACATCGCCCTCCTGTACAAGGTCATGAGGGATCGCGGCACTCACGAGGGGTGCATTCAGCAGATGAACCGCCTCTTCCGCGACCGGCTGTACGCAGGAGGGACGATTCCTGTCGACGAAGCGGGCCGGATCAGGCTCGACGAGCTCGAGCTCGATCCCGCGGTCCAGGCGCGCGTGCAGGAGCTCTGGGACCAGGCGACCACTGAAAACCTGCCGGAAATCGCTGACTTCGCGAGTTACCGCAGCGAGCTTTCCCGGATCTGCGGCTTCGAATCTCCCGGCGTGGACTACGGCGCTGACGTCAACCAGCACGTGAACATCCCGTCTCTCTAAGGAAGCGGTCCAGGGCAGCCGCCCCTAGGCCGATGCGCCCGAGTAGCGTTTTATGCCCGCGCGCCAGAAGAGGTGCGCCAGTATGAAAAGGCCTGCGGCGAACGCCCACGCGCCGACGAGGGTCCTCCACGTGAGCTTTCCCGCCAGGGCCTCGGCAGGCACTGTCACGGCAAATGCGACAGGCACGATGAAAGTGAGCGTGACCCTCAGCCACCCCGGGTAGATGCTCACGGGCCACCGACCGGCTTCGTACATGCTCTGGAAGATCATGAGGATGTTCTCCACGCGCACGAACCAGAACGCCGAGGTCGCAAGGATCATCCAGAAGCTGTACGCGATCAGGCCGCCGGCAAGGAGCGTGGCGGCGAATGTGCACGCCTGGGCAGCACCCACGTGAACGCCCAGCCGCCCCAGGGCAATCGCGAGCACCCCTATGCCCAGGCCCACATCGATCAGCTTCCAGATATCAACCCGCTGGATGCTGACCAGCAGCTGCACGTTTTCCGGCTTGGCCAGAGTGAAATCAAGGGTGCCGTCCCGGACCGACTCGACGAGCTGCTCCATGCTCGGCTGGATCATGAGCCGGATGGCCCCGCCGACGAGGAAGAAGACGCCCAGAAGGGCAAGGACCTCGTCCGGCTTCCAGCCGCCGAGGTTTTCCGTGTAGGAGAATACGACGGCGAGCCCGGCAACGGCCGTCCCGAGCTCCAGGAGGGATTCAAGAAGCTGGACAAAGAAGTTCGCGCGATAGGCCAGCTCTCCCATCATGCCGACGCGGAAGAAGGTCCACAGAAGCTTGAGGTACCTCATGCGCCCACCGCCGAGTAGACGCGCACACCCGCCCGCCAGACGAACCTGAGCAGCGCCAGGCAGAGGAGGAGCCACGCGATCTGCACCCCGATCCCCGCCAATGCCAGGGGGAAATCGACCCTGCCCAGCAGGAGCTCCACGGGGAAGCTCGTTGTCCAGCGAAAGGGAAGGGCGTCGGCAATGAGCCGGAGGGGCCGGGGAAGCAGGGCGAGCGGAGCCATCTGGCCGGAGAGGAAGAGCATCGCGATAAAGTAGGCCTGGTTGAGGGCGCTCACCCGAGTCGTCCAGAACGCGGCGAGGGCGAGAATCCATTCCATGAGGAACCGCAGAACAAATGCGAGCAGCAGCGCAGGGGCGAATGCGACTGCGGCCCAGGGCACCGGATGAAAGGCGGGCTTGAAGATGAGCGCAAGGACCGCCGCGGCGGCCAGTATCAGCGGCAGGGTGATCACCTTTGAAGAGATGTTGTCGGCGAGATCGGAGTGAATGGGATGCACGGGACGGAGAAGGGCGAATGACAGCATCCCGTGGCGTACTCTGTATTCGTACTCGTACATGATCCACGTGTAGGTGGCGTGGTTGACGAGCATGAGCAGGATGAAGTACGCGGCGAACTCAGGTGTCCCGTACCCGCCGACGCTGCCGCCCTGGGAGCGCGAGACGGCTGTCCATACCACGAGATAGATGAGCGGATCCAGCACGTGCCCGATCAGCCAGATGACGAGCGCTGCCCTGTACTGCAGCATGGAGGCAAGTGAAGTCTTGAACTGCTGGAAGTAGAGATCTGCCAGGCCCCTCATGGCGCCTCCTGGGAAAATACCAGCTCGATCACCTCTTCGATCGGCGGGTCCTCCACGGTCAGGTCGATCACCGGCAGGTCGGCAAGAAGCCGCTCCGTGACCCGGGCCGTTCGTGCCTTGGGAACGCGAAGGGTGGCGACGCCGTCTTCGCAGGAGAGCACGTCGCCATATGCGCGCAGGTCCGCATCGCAGTCCTCCAGCCGCACGACGATTGTCTTGTGCGCGGTGAAACGTTCAAGCAGCGCGGAGAGCTCGCCGTCGAAAAGGAGCTTTCCGTGGTGGATCACGACCACGCGCCGGCAGAGCGCTTCCACATCGGCCATGTAGTGGCTGGTCAGAAGAACAGTGGCCCCGTACCGCGTGTTGTACTCCGTGATGAATGCCCGTATGCGGCGCTGCATCGTCACGTCCAGCCCGATGGTCGGCTCGTCCAGGAACACCATGCGGGGCCTGTGCAGGAGGGCGGCCGCCACTTCGCATTTCATCCGTTCTCCCAGGGAGAGATTGCGGACGGGCTTTCGCAGGAGCGGCTCCAGATCGAGCAGCGCCACCAGCTCATCGAGGGTGCGCCGATAGTCGGCCCTGGGGATGCGATAGATTGCCCGGTTGAGCTCGAAGGAGTCAGCCGCGGGTATGTCCCAGACGAGCTGGTTGCGCTGACCCATCACGAGCGTGATCTGCCGCAGAAACTCCTTCTCCCGCATCGAGGGTGTATGGCCCAGCACGGTCACTTCCCCGCTCGTCGGGTAGAGGAGGCCTGAGAGCATTTTGAGCGTCGTGGTCTTCCCCGCGCCGTTGGGACCGAGAAAGCCCACAATCTCTCCCGGGGCGAGGTCGAACGAGATTCCGTCCACGGCAGGGATCTCCTGCACCCGGCGGCGCACGAGGCTTTGCAGCGCCGCGCGCACCCCCGGGGCACGCTCACTTACCCTGTAGGTTTTGCGCAGATTGCGGATTCGGATGGCAGGCGGTGCGCCCACCCGCTCAATATACGTACTCCCGGGAGGGCCGCACAAGCACGAAAATAAATGTTGACAAAATCCAAACTTCTGATACTCTGTCGGTTAGTTCGGGTCGGAACCGAACTAAGTGCTTTATCAAATCCTAAGGAGGGAAGAGTGATGAAGAGAAGATCGGTCATTATTGTTCTTGTTCTGCTCTTGATCCTGCCCGCATTGTCATTCGGACAGGCAGCGACCATCGAGCTGCTCATTCACCAGAACGCGCCCCTGGTGGACTACATCAATGCTTTCAACCAGAAGTTCCAGGACAAATATCCGAATATCACGGTGAATGTCTCCGTGGTGAAGGCGGACGAGCTTGCTACGTCCACCCAGACAAGGCTGACCGCGAATGACGTGGACATCATCGACATGTTCGGCTTTGCGCAGGGAATCCAACCCTTCATGAAGAACGCCGACAAGCCGAACTGGCAGGCACTGATCGAGGCCGGGCTGCTCATGGATTTGACCGGCCAGCCGTTCCTGAAGAATTATGACGCGTCGGCCATCAAGGACGCGGGTTCTTTCAACGGCAAGGTCTACGAGGTCAATACCGGGCGCTATGCGTTCACCGGGGTGTTCTACAACAAGGACCTCTTCAGCAAGTACGGCGTGAAAGTGCCCACGACATGGGGCCAGCTCGTGGCGGCCTGCGACACTTTCAAGAAGAACAAGATCTCCCCCATGACCGCGGGCGGCAAGGACGGATGGCCGGTGCTCGTGGCCGGCTACGGCATCCTGCTCAGCGCCTACCCCGACCAGGCAGCCCTTGTGAAAGGGCTCTGGAGCGGATCGATCAAGTGGAATGATGCAAGAACCGTGGGGATGTGGAAGAAGATGCAGGGTCTGGCAAAGGATATGATCGAGCCGGGCGCAAGCGGTATCGCTTTTGATGCGGCCCCCGGACGGTTTGCCGCGGGGCTGGCCGCCATGTACCCGGCAGGGTCATGGGACGCACCGGCCATCGAGAGCGCCAATCCGAAGCTGAACTACGGCTACTTCCCGATGCCCGGCAGCGACAACCCGAACGACAATAAGTTCCTCGCCGGCAAGTACGATGTGGGCTGGGTGGTTGCGGCAAAGACCGGCAACAAAGATGCGGCCATGAAGTGGCTGGCGTTTTTCTCCCAGCCGGACAACTATCAGGCGTATGTCAATGCCACCGGGATCATGCCGACACAGCCGACTGCGAAGCTGAACACCACCCTGGGCAAGGAAGTGGCGCCTTATCTGGCCAATTTCCGGCTCGGCTACGAGCTGCTCTGGGTGAACCCCAAGGGTATGGGCCAGTGGGCGCAGCCCAACGCGTCTTTCTTCAAGCCGTTCAACCAATGGGATGACGCCAGGAAGCTGGCAGACCAGGCACAGGCCGATCTTGACGCAGGACTGAAGGCGAACCAGTAATACCAGAGAGAGCCTTTTAAGGAATGAGAGGGGCAGGCTTCCTTCCTCCGCAATAGGGGAGGGCCTGCCTCCTGTTTCAGCGTGGAGGAATGCCGCGATGAATGCCGCTTATCACTTCGGGAGCAGACGGTCCCGGCTGATCCCCACGCTTCTCCTGCTGCCCGGGATGCTGCTCTACATTCTCCTGTCGCTGGGCCCCTCGCTTGCCACGGTATTCTATTCGTTCACGGACGCCTCGGGGCTGATAGGGTCCCCCATGAAATGGCTGGGGCTCGGCAACTACAAGGAGTTCCTTTTCATGGGCCAGAATGCCCGGGACAACTTCGAGGTACTGGTCCGCACGCTGGAGTTTTCCTTTCTCGTCACCGTCATCCAGACGAGCTTCGGCCTGCTGATTGCCGTGCTCTTGAACCAGCGGCTGAAGGCCACGAACGCATTTCGCACTCTCTTCTTTCTCCCCGTGATCCTTGGCGTGACGATCATCGGCCTCATGTGGACCCTCTTCCTCTATCCGCTCGGCGGACCGGTTGAAAAGATACTGGGATTGTTCGGTGCGCAGAGCGAGCTCCTGGGAGGGCCGCCGTTCCAGGCGTTCCTTTGGGTGATCTGGGTCCAGATCTGGGCGAATATGGGCATCACGATGGTCATTTTCCTGGCCGGGCTGCAGACGATTCCGGGCGAGCTGGTCGAGTCGTCACGCATTGACGGCGCCAGCGGGTGGCAGGCCTTTCGGCACATCACCTATCCCCTTCTCATGCCCAGCATGAATACGAACCTGACATTGGCGATCATTGGATCTCTGCAGGCGTGGCAGCTCCTCCTGGTCATGAAGGGCGTGACAAACGGCACCCAGGTGCTGGGCCTGACCATCTATGCCATCGCCTTCGGCCGCACGACGAACAATCCCACTGCCGTCGCCATGCGCCAAGGCTATGGCGCAGCCGCCTCCGTGGTCCTGTTCATCCTGGTGCTCATCATCGGAATGACGGCGCAGTACCTCATGCGGCGCAGAGAGAAGCGGGTACTCGGATGAGCGCGCCTGAATCGAAACCCCTCGTGTCCCCGGCCTCCCCGATCGTCCTGAGCGCCCCCGCCGGCCGGCAACCAAGGGGACGGTGGGGAGTGTATGCGGCGCTGGCGCTCGTGGCCCTCATCTACATCGGCCCGATGCTCACCGTTGTCAATGTCGCCCTGAAGACCAGACAGGAGTTCACTCTTGACCCGACCTCATTGGCAAATGGATTGCATTTCGAAAACTTCGTGACCGCCTGGAACAAGGCAAACTTCCCGCTCTACCTCCGCAATACCGTTCTGTATGCGGTGGTCGCGACCGGGCTGTACGTCCTCACCGCGGTATTCGTCGCTTTTCCGATCTCTCGCCGCTACGTCAGGGGCAGCGGATTCCTTTTCAGCCTGTTCGTGATCGCCCTGTTCCTGCCCTATGCGTTGATTCCCCAGTTTCAATTGATGCTTCACCTGCACCTGTACAACACCCAGGCAGGCTACATCCTGCTCTTCCTCGTGAATCCCATCGGCATTGTCATCCTGGTGAACTACCTCAGGTCCATACCGAGGGACCTGGACGAGGCCGCGGCCATGGACGGAAGCAGCTACATCCGATTCGTTTTGCGGATCATTTTCCCGTTGATCAAGCCGGCGCTTGCGAGCGTCATTGTCCTTCATGCAATCGGCATCTGGAACGAATACGTCACTCCCCTGATCTATCTGACGAAAAAGGCGTACATGCCCATCACGCGCGGCCTGATGGTGTTCTATGGCCAGTACGGCAACGATTGGACCACGTTGTCCGCCGCCATCCTCATGTTGATGTTTCCCATGATGGTCCTGTTCATGGTCCTGCAGCGCTGGATCTACGCCGGTGTTCTGCAGGGCTCCCTGCGGGGATGAGAATGGGAGAGAGCGCTCTTTTTATCGCCGACACCCTCCTGAAGCCTTGTCCCGGGCCCGTGGAGGGAGCATACGTCGAGCTCGACGGAGAGCCGTACTATCGCATCGCCAATTACTGTCTCATGCCCCCTTTCCTGATGAGCCTGGTAAGCGACTCGGACCACTGGCTCTTCATCTCCAGCAATGGCGCCCTCACCGCGGGCCGCAGGGATCCCGATCATGCCCTCTTTCCCTACTACACCGATGACCGGATCCATGACAGTCAGGATCAGACGGGCAGCGCCGCGCTCCTGCGCGTCGTGCGTGAAGGAAGGACATACTTGTGGGAGCCGTTCTCGCAGCGCATGGAAGGCCTGTATCGAGGCTCCCGCAGTCTGTACAAGAGCGCATTCGGCAACAAGCTCATATTCGAAGAAGTGAACGACGATCTCGCGCTCGTGTTCTCCTACGCATGGATGACGAGCGAGCGGTTCGGATTCGTGCGGCGCGCTTCCTTGAGAAATCAGGGCGGCACGCCGGCCCAGATCGAGCTCCTGGACGGGATCCAGAACATCATGCCCTACGGATTGACCCGGCGATTCCAGGTCGAGTTCAGCACGCTGGCCGACGGATACAGGGAGAGCGAGCTCGTGGCACACGCGGGGCTTGGCCTTTTCAGGCTCAGCTCCATCCCCACGGACAAGGCCGAGCCGAGCGAGGCCCTCCGGGTGACCACTGTCTGGAACGAGGGCCTGGATGCCCCGAAGATACTGCTCTCGCCCTCATCCCTGGACAGGTTTCGCAGGGGAGATCCGCTCGTGGAAGAAGCGGACATCCGCGGAAGACGGGGGGCGTATCTGGTCAACGCCCGGCTCGACCTGTCACCGGCAGACCGCAGGGAATGGCTCCTCGTGGCGGACGTCAGCCAGGATGCCGCTGATGTGAGAGCGACGCTTGCGCGGCTCGAAACGGGAAAGAGCCTCGTCGAAGAGGTCGAGGAGGACATCGCGCGCGGGACGACGAACCTTGTGCGCATCGTGGCCAGCACGGACGGGCTTCAGCTCACCGCGGACCGGTTGAGCACCTGGCGGCATTTCTCCAACGCCCTCTTCAATGCGATGAGGGGAGGCGTGCCGGAGGGGGGCTACCTGATATCGCGCGCCGATCTCGCCTCGTTCATTCGGCAGGCCAATCGGTCGCTCTTTCAACGACAGGCGGAATTCCTGGAGTCGCTGCCGGAGACGATCCCGCACGGCGCCCTTCTCGCGCGTGCCCGCGCGCAGGAAGATCCCGCGCTGGAGAGGCTCACGCGCGAGTACCTGCCGCTCACGTTCAGCCGCAGACACGGGGACCCCAGCCGTCCGTGGAACACTTTCACGATCGATCTGAAGAACGAGCACGGTGAGAGGATCCTTTCCTACCAGGGCAACTGGCGGGACATCTTTCAGAATTGGGAAGCACTGGCGCTCTCATTCCCCGGATACGTCGAGAGCATGATTTTCAAGTTCCTCGATGCTTCGACTGCCGACGGCTACAATCCCTACCAGATCACGAGGGACGGGTTCGACTGGGAAACCATCAAGGCACACGATCCATGGTCGCAGATCGGGTACTGGGGAGATCACCAGGTGATCTACCTTCTGAAGCTCCTGGAGGAGTCCGATCGGTATCATCCACGCGCGCTCCAGGACCTGCTGGCGCGCCCCGTGTTCACCTACGCGAATGTGCCCTACCGTATCAAGCCCTATGAGGCGCTTCTCAAGAATCCGCGCCGCACAATAGAGCTCGACGGAGCGCTTCAGAGCCAGATCCAGAAACGTGTTGCGTCAATCGGCGCCGACGGAAAGCTCCTTCTGGATCGTCATGGCGTTCCCTGCCGCGCGAATCTGACGGAGAAACTGCTCGTTCTGGTCCTCTCCAAGCTTTCAAACTACATCCCCGAAGCCGGCATCTGGATGAACACGCAGCGGCCGGAGTGGAATGACGCGAACAACGCGCTCGTCGGCTATGGCGTGTCCATGGTCACCCTTTGCTACCTGCGCCGGTTCCTCGCCTTTTCACGGGCTCTCTTTGCCCGGGTCCAGAACGAAGAGCTGAGCGTTTCCGCCGAAGTCGCCGCGATGTTCCGTCGGATCGCTTCCGCCCTCCACGAGCACGCCGCCCTGCTTCGCGCGCGCGCCGCCGTACCCGGCGGATTCGCGCTCTCGGATCGGGACCGCAAGTCTGTTCTGGACACGCTGGGCGCCGCGGGGAGTGATTTCAGGCGTAAGCTTTACGAGCGGGGTTTCTCCGGCAGGCTCGTTGCCGTCAAGGGGGAGGATATTGCGGCCTTCTGCGACCTGGCGCAACGCCATATCGAGCACTCCATTCACGCCAACCGCAGGCCCGACGGCCTGTATCATTCCTGCAACCTCATGCGCGTAGCGGGGGCAGAGGGGATCGCGATCCGGCGCCTGGATGAGATGCTCGAGGGGCAGGTGGCTGTCCTGAGCTCGGGAGCGCTGTCCGCCCGGGAGTCGGCAGCCCTTCTCGATGCGCTGCGCGCGAGCAGTCTCTATCGCGCCGACCAGAACAGCTACATTCTCTATCCCGACCGGAGGCCGCCCCGGTTTCTGGAGAAGAACAATATCCCGGCGGATGCGCTTAGGGACTCGAAGCTTCTGGCGGAGCTCCTGAAGGCAGGGGACAGGCGCATCGTGGTTCGTGATGCGCGCGGCGGCGGGCATTTCAACGCGGCATTCCGCAACGGCGAATCCCTCCGTCAGGCGCTGACGGAGCTGAAGGCGGGGGAGTTGCGCGGCCTGGTGGAAAAAGAGGAGGCGCATCTCCTGGGACTCTATGAACAGGTGTTCGATCACCAGTCATTCACCGGCCGGTCCGGCACGTTCTACAAGTACGAAGGGCTGGGGTGCATCTATTGGCACATGGTCTCCAAGCTCCTTCTTGCGGCGCAGGAGGTCCTTCGCCGGGCCGTGGAAGACGGCGAGGAAGCGGGCATCATCGACCGGCTGAGGAGACATTACGGCGACATTCGTGAGGGCATCGGGGTGCATAAATCGCCTGAGCTCTACGGCGCGGTTCCCACGGATCCGCACTCGCATACGCCGGGCTTTACCGGAGCGCAGCAGCCGGGGATGACCGGCCAGGTCAAGGAGGACCTGATCACGCGCCTCGGCGAGCTGGGCGTCGACGTGCGGGAGGGACGGGTGCGGTTCCTCCCCCGCATGCTGAGGAGCGTCGAGTTCCTGGAAGCCCCGAGCACTTTTCGCTACTTCGACGTGGAAGGACGGGCGTGCACCGCTGCGACGGCCGCGGACAGCCTGGCATTCACGTTATGCCAGGTACCCGTGATCGTGCATCGCGCAGGACCGGCCCGGATCGAGCTCGCCACGGCGGAGGGAGCTGCACGTACCGTGCCGGGGCTTGTCCTGGACGCGGCAACGAGCGCGGCTCTGTTCGAACGGACGGGAGCGGTGCGCCGCCTGGACGCATACTTTGACCTGTAGGAGCCTCCTTGGCTAGGCTTGCAATCGCTCCGCGGTCCGCTCGATACTCTCTGGTGTGGCGCCATGGCGAATAAGATAAACGAAATAAACACCTCACGCGTTCTGCAAAAGCTCTGGTTCAACAAGGGGATAAGCCGGGTCGACATTGCGCGGGAGCTCGGGCTCGGGAAATCAACGGTGACCAAGATCGTGGCCAGGCTTCTGGAGCGCAACCTTGTGAAGCTGGTCACCCGGGGGCGCTCGGGGCCCAGCGGGGGGCGCAGGCCGACGCACCTCATGATCAACAGCCAGTATGGATACATACTGGGCCTGGAAATACAGCCGGATTTCTACACCGCCGTGGCCACGGACCTGCTGGGAGAGGTGATCTTCTCCCATTCCGAACGCATTGCGTTCGGCCCCAATATCGTCGACACCTATCTCGGCGTGGTACGCGCCCTGGAGGAAAAGACCAGGGATATCAGGCTTCCTCTGATCGGCATCGGCGTCGGAATGCCGGGAATCATCGACCCGCACAAGGGCATCATCCTCCAGTCCAATCCGCTGAGCATCAGCCGGCCCGTGGATTTCTACCGTGAGATCGCGACCCACCATACGGTCCCTGTTCTCATCGAGAATGACGCGAAGTGCTGCTGCTGGGGAGAGCTCGCTTTCAAGAAAACCGAAAGACACGCGAACTTCACCTTCGTGCTCGGCGAGTTCCGAAAGGGCCGGACGGCGAACTCGGACTACTGGGGCATCGCCATCGGCTTCGGGTTCGTCCTGAACGGCAAGGTGCACTACGGGGAGGGCTTTTCCGCGGGCGAGTTCCAGAGCATTCTGTGGGAGCCTCCCAACCAGGGCCAGTTCTCCCTGAGGGATGAGGAATCGAAGCGGATCAAGGAAGACCCGAAAATACTGGACCGGGTCCTCAGGGAGCTTTCCTCGCATATCGCATTTCACGTCAACGCATTGAACCTGACCAGCGTGGTGATCGGGGGAGAGATCGCCACCTACAGGGATGCTCTCACGGAGATGCTCCAGGCCGAAATCCAGAAGAACTGGTCATACGAGAACAAGGTCGATTGCTCGATCGAGTTCGCGACCCTCGGCGACAGGGCGGTGGCGTACGGGGCGGCGGGCATGTTCCTCGAGCGATTCTTCTCCATCCCCGACGTGGTGGAGAGCGCTGAGCTGCGGACCTCGAACAAGATCGGAGTCTTGTATGGTCCCCGACAATCCGCTGCTGTGCGCCAGAATGGATAGTCGCGCGCCGTCATTTTCCGATATGATCGCCCAAGGGTGAAGCTTCGCGCAAGACTCCTATTCATCACGCTCTCCGCGCTTCTCGTGCCGGTCCTGGTCGCCATTGCGGTCGCGGCGGCCGTGGTGGTGGAAAGCAGCGGGCGGTCGCAGGAGATGCGCTTCCGCTCCGCCCTGTACCTCATCCAGAAGGACATCACCGACACCGAGCAGCGCTACCGGACGATCATTGCGCGCCTGGCCCTTTCCCGGACCCTGCAGGGAAAGCTCTACGTCTACAACAAGTACTGGGGCTACTTCAGCAAGGATACGCTGGACGCAGACATCGCGGTGCTTCGCGACGAGCTGGAGAATCACCTCCTCAACGACTCCATCGATACGATTGCCGTCTACCGAATGGAGGGTGACCGCTACGCGTCCGTGGTCGTGGTGGGAAACTCGACCTACGTCCGCGACAGCGTCCTGCACGAAACCCCGGGGCGCCTGGCAGGTCAGCCCGAATACGCCCAGACCTCTGATGGAATCTACGCCACGTTCTACATGCCCGTTTTTCGGGACGGCAGGGAGATCGGGCTGATCTCCCTGCAGAAGGCGTTCAACCGGGGCTACCTGGAGACCCTTTCGCTCCGATCGAATATCGGAGTTGCGCTGTATGCGCAGGGTCTGTACCGTTACTCCTCGCTTCCCGGGATCGACGCCGCGGGGCTCCTCTGGACGCGCGCGCATCCCATGACGGGCAGCCCCTTTTCCGGCACGTATCAATTCCAGGGAAGGATATACAAGTACGTGGGTTCCTACTTCGAGATGGGACCCTCTGCCAAGGGCTTCCTGTTCGTCGGCGGCCCCTCGTCGATCACGCAGGCGGTCTGGTGGCAGAACTTTCTGCGCCTTTCCATCATCCCCCTGATATGCGTGGCGGTGGCCATCGTGCTCTTCCTGCTCTGGGGAAGCCGTGTGATCTCGGCCATCCGGATCCTCCTTGCGGCATCCGTCACCGTCGGCCGGGGCGAGTACCGGCTGCGGCTGCCCGTGGAGCGGCGCGACGAGTTCGGGGAGCTGTATCGGGGATTCTCGCGCATGGCCGAGCAGCTCGAGGAAAACCTCGCCCGGCTGGAGGAGAGCAAACGCATGCTCGTTACCAGCGAGAAGATGGCGGCCCTGGGGAGGTTTTCCGCGGGGGTCGCGCACGAGATAAACAACCCGCTCGGCATCGTGCTCAACCACGTGCAGCTCCTGCGGTCGGGGAGACTGGAGGAACGGGAGCGGGAAGAGTTCCTCGCGCGCATGGAGACCGAAATCAAGCGCGTGAATCGCCTGTTGCGGAGCCTCCTGCAGCACGCAACCGACGAGGAGCTCTCATTCAGCGATCTCCCTCTCGAGCCCCTCGTTTCCGAGGTGGTGCAGCTCTTCACCCCGAAGCTGCGCGTGAAAGGCGTGCAAGTGGAGGTGACGCCCTTTCCCGCAAACGCGGTGGTGGAAGGCGACGCGGACGCCATCAAGCAGGTCTTTTTCAACCTTCTGTACAATGCCATTCAGGCCATCCACCACGACCGGGGTCTGGTGCGAATAGACGCGCAGGAGGGCGCGACGGGCTTCTGCGTGCGCGTTGCGGACAACGGTGAAGGAATGGATGAAACCACGCGCGCCTCGATCTTCCAGCCCTTCGTGACGCGCAAGCAGGGCTATGGCACCGGCCTGGGTCTCGCGCTCAGCCAGACCATCATGAAACAGCATGGCGGCTCGATCGACGCCTCGGGAGAGCCGGATGTCGGCACGACTGTCACGCTCTGGTTTCCGAAGAAGGAGGAGGCATGAGCCGGCGCGATTTTTCCCTCCTCATCGTCGATGACGAGGAAGGGATGCGCCTGGGTCTGCAGAAGACCCTCTCTCTGGAAGGCTACCGCGTGACCACCGCCGCGAGCGGCGCGGAAGCGCGGCGCCGGGCAAAGGCGGAGAGGTTCGACTGCGCGTTCGTGGACCTCAAGCTTCCCGACCTGAGCGGCACCGAGCTCCTGGCCGATCTGAAGCAGTCCGGCGCCGCGGTGGTCATCATCACCGCCTACGCCACGGTGGACACGGCGGTGCGCGCCATGAAGCTGGGGGCGGTGGACTATCTGCAGAAGCCCTTCGACAACCACGACATCGTGACCCTGGCCGATCGATTGTGCATGGGGGGCCGGGACGCGGAGCGCTCGGAGCGCGAGGAAGTGTCGAAGGAGGGGCTCGTCGCGGCAAGCCCGGCCATGCAGCAGATCGTTGCCACGCTGCGCAAGGTGATGGACACGGAGATTCCGCTCCTGCTCCAGGGGGAAAGCGGGACGGGCAAAGAGATGCTGGCCCATTTCGTTCACGAGAAGAGCTCCCGCGCCGGGCGACCCTTTGTCGCGATCAACTGCGCCGCCATCCCCCCTGAGCTGTTGGAGAGCGAGCTCTTTGGTCACGAGAAGGGCGCCTTCACCGGGGCCCACTCCTCGACCAACGGCAAGTTCGAAGCAGCCGGCGCGGGCACGATCTTCCTGGACGAGATCGGGGAGATGGGTGCGCACCTGCAGACAAAGCTCCTGCGCGCCCTCGAAGAGCGCTCCTTTGAGCCGGTAGGCTCCACGCGCAGCCTGCCGCTCCTGGCCCGGATCATCGCTTCAACCAATAGCGACCTTGCCGCCATGATCCGGGAAAAAACATTCCGTCTGGACCTGTACTACAGGCTGAAGGGGCTCGCCGTCACCATTCCTCCCCTGCGCGACAGGCGCGAGGACATCGAGCCCCTCCTCTCATTCTTTCTCGACGTCTACAGGCACCGCTACAACAAGCCGGGGGTCGAGATCTCACGCGAGGCGGCGCGCTTCCTGCGCTCCTACCGGTGGCTGGGCAATGTGCGTGAGCTCAAGAATGCCGTGGAGTCGGCGGTCCTCCTCTCCGAGCAGACCCGCCCGCTCCTCCCCCAGGATTTCCTTCTGGAGGCGGCGGGGGATGCGAGCCTGCCCGAGCTTTGGCAGCAGGAGCGTGAAGCCATCATCGAAGTCCTGAAGCGTACCGGTTACAACCGATCGATTGCGTCACGGGAATTGGGCATGAGCCGCAAGACCCTGTACAACAAGATGAAGCGCTACGCGATCAAGTAGCCTACACATGATTTCCCATTCTTACCCAATTCAAGCAATAGCGCACATCACGTCGGCACAACAAATGCCGACCAGGGCGTGACCCAGCCCCCATCTTTCTGTTGCACAAGCAATTATCATTCTCACTGCTCCTCGCCCAATGTTGGCCCGATTCATGCATCTCATTGTATGAAAGTTCAATGCGAAATCCGCTTAAAGTTTACGCGTCAGTCGTAATGATTCTCCTCGTGGGCGGCGCGCCTCTTTTCTGCCGGGGAGTTCCAGAACCGGCAGATATGACGCGTCCTGGTTCTTCCACGCCGGCCGTTCATCGACAGCTCTCCTTCGTCATGGTGCCCAAGGGCATACACCCTTATTTCGAGCCCGTATATCGGGGCTTCGAAGATGCCGCGGCAAGGTACGGGGTTCTCGCAGAAGTGAATGCGCCGCCCCGATTCGATGTCGCCCTCCAGGTGAAAGTCATCGAGGACCTGATCGCGCGCGGGGTAAACGGGATCGCGATCTCTGCCAACGACGACCAGGGGCTGGTTTCGGTGATCCACGAGGCCGTCCAGGCAGGCATCAAGGTGATCACTTTCGACGCTCCGGCGCCCTCGAGTGAAGCGCTGACGTACATCGGCACCGACAATGAAGCCGCCGGGTACGCCGCGGGGAAGCGTATGGCGAAAGCCATGGGAGGCAGGGGCTCCATTGCCATCCTCCAGGGCGGGTTGGACGCCACCAACCTCAATCTCCGGACCCAGGGCTTCAAACGCGCGCTGGCAGAAGCGTCTCCCCAGATCACCGTAGTGTCGGTGGTCGATGAAGGGGGCGACTTCGCCGAGTCCGTGAACAGAACGGAGGCGCTCCTGGCGGAGCATCCTACTCTCTCCGCCATTTTCAGTGTCTCCGCCGAGGGAGCACCTGCCGCTGCCGCCGTTGTGAAACGACAGGGCAAAGCAGGACGAGTGCTGGTGGCGGGCTTTGACGACCTGGGCGACACGCTCCAGGGCATAAGAGATGGCGCTGTCGTTTTCTGCGTTGTTCAAAACACCTACAAGATGGGGTGGTTGTCCGTGGAGCGGCTGCTGGATGCAGTGGGCGGCCGCCCGGTGCCCCGGATCATCGACACGGGGGCTGTGTTCGTTGATCGAAGCAACATCGATACCTACAAGGTGATGATGGAGGCCGACAACCCGGGAAAGTTGTAGGCCGTGACGGTGGGATTTGAAGCGGCCCCGTTGGGGCTGAGTGAGTCTTCCTAAGGAGGTCTGGCATATGAAGTCCAGAATGCTCGTCATTGCGGTCGTGCTGCTGGCCGTCGTGGTCGCCGTGGCAGCCCCCGCGCAAACCAAATGGGCCTCGAATGTCCGCATTGTCTTTTTCCCCGGCGGACCCGAGGGCGGCGTTTTTGCCGTGAACGTCTATAACGGCGCAAAGCAGGCAGAGTTTGACCTGGGCTGCAAGGTCAATTATGTCTGGTCGAACTGGGATCCGCAGCAAATGATCCAGCAGTTCCGTGAAGCTGTCGCGACCAAGCCGGACGGCATCGCCATCATGGGCCACCCGGGCGACGCAGCTTTCGATGCGCTCATCGATGACGCGGTGAGCAAGGGAATCATCGTCACCAGCCAGAACACGACGCTGGAAAAGGCCGAAGCCAAGTACGCCGCGAACGGCTTCGGCTACGTCGGGGCGGAGAACTACCCGGCAGGGCATGCCCTGGGGGTCGAGGCGGTCAAGAGGTTCAAGCTGAAGAGCGGTGACCGCGCCATGGTGTGGGGTCTTCTCTCGCAGCCCGCCCGCGGTGAGCGCACCAAAGGCGTAATAGACGCTTTCAAGTCGGCAGGCTTGAAGGTCGATTACCTCGAGATCGATGCCGCGACGAACAAGGACCCTGTTGCCGGCGTTCCGACATTTGCCGGCTACGTTTCTTCGCATCCGGACGTGAAGGTGGTCGTCACTGATCACGGCGGCCTCACCGCCACTGCCGAAACCTATCTCAAGGCGGCGGGCAAGAAGGCCGGCCAGATCAATATCGCCGGATTCGACCTGTCTCCCGCAACCATTGCGGCGATCAAGGGCGGTTGGACGGGCCTGGTGATCGACCAGCAGGAATGGCTGCAGGGCTACCTGCCCATCTTGCAGATCGCCCTCGCGAAGGTCTATGGTTTCTCGGGGCTGCACATCAACACCGGCGCAGGGTTCGTTGACAAGAGCAACGTGGACCTGGTAGCTCCGCTTGCGGCGAAGAACATCCGCTGACATTTGTCGGCGAATGACGGTTTCTTTATGAATCCCAGGGCGGCGGGAGGCACTCCGCATCCCGTCGCCCTCGATATGAAGAGGTGACTCGATGGACCACTTCCTCCAGATGATGAACGTGTCCAAGACCTTCGGCGAGGTGGTGGCGCTGCACCACGTGAACTTCGAAGTCGGCAAGAATGAAATTGTGGGCCTGCTCGGCGACAATGGAGCCGGCAAGTCCACCCTGGTGAAGATCATGACCGGCTACCACCAGCCTGATCCGGGGGGCGAGTTCATCCTGAAGGGGAAGAGGATCGAACACCTGTCGGTGGCGCGCGCCCGCGACATGGGCATCGAGGTTGTCTACCAGGAGCGCGCGCTCGCGGACAAACAGTCGCTGTGGCGCAATATATTCATGGGGCGCGAGCTTTCCAATGTATGGGGGCGTCTCGACCTGCGCGAGATGCGGGAGGAGACGACCAAGCTCATGCATACGCTGATGGGCTTCACTTCCTCCGCGGTGAACCCGGAATCGGTGGTCAAGAACTTCTCCGGCGGCGAGCGCCAGGGAGTGGCCATTACCCGGGCGCTGTACTTCAAGGCGGAGATGATCATCCTGGACGAGCCGACCATGGGTTTGTCCCTTTCCGAGACTAAGAAATGCCTGGAATTCGTTTCGGGGATAAAAGCGGCCGGCAAGGCCGCTATATTCATCGACCACAATATCTTCCACGTGTATCCAGTGGCCGACAGAATTGTCGTGCTGGACAGGGGCACGGTGGCGGGACAATTCATGAAGGACGAGCTCACGCTCCAGGAACTGATAGATCGGCTGTACGTCGTGGCGCAGACGGGCAGTCTTGACACAAAAACCCGGGGCGCGCGGCGGGGAAAGAGGAAAGGCAAATGAATATTTCGGACGGAGCGGCAAGGCTGAAGTCCCTCGCGGCAGGACGAGGCAGTATCTCCCAATTCGCGCGCACCTATTCCCTGCAGATCGGCATCGTATTCGTCGCCCTCTTCATCTGGGTGCTGTTCCTCATTGGTTCGCCGCGAACGTTTCTGGCGGGTGACATTTATGTCGCTTTCATGTCCACGACGCCATTCTTTGCGCTGATGGCCATCCCTCTGACGCTTGTCGTCATCACGGGTGAGATCGATCTTTCCTTCGGCTCGGTCATGGCGTTCGGCATGACGGCCTTCAGTCTCGTGTTCACCGCTACCGGGAGCGTCTGGCTGGGATTTATCGCCTGCCTCCTGGCAGGCCTCGGCGCGGGGATACTGAACGGCGTCATCGTCGTGAAGATCGGTATCCCGTCATTGGTCACGACCATCGGAACCCAGTTCTTCTGGGCCGGCGTCGTCCTGGTGCTGACGAATGGGAGCGGGCTTGGCATGACGGCCGTCCGGGATACGATCCTCTACCCTGCCCTGGTGGGCCGGATCGGGGGCGTCGTCCCCGCACAGTTCGTCTGGACCATCGTGTTCGCCGCGGTCGTATGGTTCTTCCTGAACCGGCATAGATTCGGCGCGCACGTGTATCTCACCGGTGACAACGTTGAAAGCGCGCGGCTGATGGGCGTGAACGTGGACCTGACCAAGATCATCACCTTCGCCATCGTCGGCTTTGCCGCGGCGTTTGCGGGCTTCGTGGTCAGCGAGGAAGTGCTCTACTTCTGGCCCACCCTGGGCGGAGGGTACCTGCTCAACACGCTGGCCTCCGTCTTCCTCGGCGGCACGTCGGTCTTCGGGGGCATGGGAACCATCTTCGGCACATTCGTCGGCTCCTTCATCATTGGATCCATCAACGCGGGCATCGTCGCGGCGAACCTGACCGGGTATTGGACACAGTTGATCTACGGCCTGATCCTCGTCGTCTCGGTAGCGCTGCAGACCGTGCTGGGGAAGAGGTTCAGGTAGGGGCCGCGGCGGACCTCCTCAATGCTCGTCAGTCGCTCCGCTCAGCTTGGAGGGAGGGCACAGAATGAAAAATTTGAAAGTTGCCGTGAAGATCGGGGTTGGATTCGGGCTGGTGATCGTGATCGCGGCCGGCCTTGGCGCTGTCCAGCTCTGGAACATGATGGGAGTGCAGGGAGAGGCGAACCGCCTCGATAAGGAAATCGTTCCTCAGGTTGCGGTGGCCAACGACATCGAACGAAGCGCGCAGCGTACCATGTACAGCATGCAGGCCTACCTGCAGTCGATGGATACGGACTCTCTCGACCTGGCCAAGCAGTTTCTGAGCGACACGCAAAAGTACCTCACCGATGCGGACACCCTCGCGACGAAGTATCCGCGGCTTCTCGTTTTGAGGAAGAACGCCGCCGAGGCCAGATCCCGGGTGGAAGAATACGACAAGCTCCTGCAGGACACGGTCTCCGTCAACGCGAGCATCACGGTGGAACGGATGAGTCAAGCCTCATCCGGATCCACGTTCAATACCAACCTCCAGAACTATATACTGAAAAAGACTGCCGACCTGGACGCGCTGATCAGCCGTCACGCCTCCACGGGAGAGCTGAAGAGCACCCTGCAGGAAATCACCATTGCGAATGAAGTCAGGGACATCGGCAACGGCCTCAGAATCGGGAACTTCGAGACGCAGGCCACCGCCGATCCAAGCTTCCTGAAGGATGCCATGCAGGGCTTTGCGGAGGTGGGGGACCGCATCACCTCCTGGCGCGCCCTGCCGACGGTGAGCAAGAGCGACCTGATCCAGCTGGATGCAATCACCGCGAGCGGAAACACCTACCTCCAGGCGTCCCAGACGGTCCTGGGCGACGTGGTGAAACGGGCGGAGGTGAACACGGCGCAGCAAAAGACGGCCCAGGCGGTGCTTGATGCCGCGGTACAGACTTCGCTGGAAGGATTCAAGGACGCAGCGTCGATCACCACGCTGACGGTGGCGCGCCTGATGACGGCGATCATCGTGCTCGTGATGGGGATAGGCGCGGCGACGGTCATGGGAATCGCAGTCGCCATTGCGATTACCCGCACGATCACCCGGCCCCTTTTCAAGGGGGTCGCGTTTGCCCAGCAGATTGCAAAGGGCGATTTCAGCACCCTTCTCGACATACGGCAGCGCGACGAGGTGGGAGCGCTTGCCAATGCCTTGAACGAGATGGCGATAAAGCTCCGCGATGTCGTGCTCTCGGTCCAGGAGAGCGCCTCACAGGTCGCTCATTCCAGCGAAGAAATCTCGGGGAACGCGCAGAAACTCGCCGAAGGAGCGCAGAATCAGGCAACGACACTCGAGCAGACGAGCGCTGCCGTCGAGGAGCTGGCCGCATCCGTGAATCAGGTCTCCGCCCACGCGCAGTCGCAGGCAGCCGCGGTGGAGGAGGGTTCGAGCTCGATGGCGCTGGTGCATACCGCAGTTGAATCGGTCACCCGGAGCCTTGGCGAGATATCCGGTCTTGCCAGGAGATCGGCGGAAAACGCCGTCGAGGGCGACAAAGCGGTGCAGTCGGTTGTGGACGTGATCAGCCTTATTGCGGGGGGCTCCGAAAAAATCGGCGGCATCGTGGGCGTGATCTCCGATATCGCGGACCAAACCAATCTCCTGGCGCTGAACGCCGCCATCGAGGCGGCGAGGGCCGGGGAGCATGGGCGGGGCTTTGCCGTGGTGGCGGACGAGGTGAGCAAGCTGGCCGAACGCAGCGCATCATCCACCAAAGAGATCGAGGGCCTGATAAAGGAAAGCGTCAGGAACATCAGCGAGGGGGTGAAAACCGCCAGGGGATCGCAGATCGCGATGGAGCAGATTCGCGCGGCATCCCAGCAGGTCAACGATACCATCACCGCGCTCTCAGAATCGATGGGGCAGCAGGTTTCTGCGATCAAGGAGCTGGCGGGTGCGCTGGAGAACATAAGCGAAATGAGCCAGGGCATCTCCGCAGCAACGGAGGAGCAGACATCCAACGCGAAGCAGGTATCAAAAGCGGTGGAGACCGTCAACGAGCTTACGCAGGCGGCGGCGGCCTCGGCTGCGGAGATGTCTTCCTCAACGGAGAAGCTTACCACGATGGCGCAAGGGCTGAATCGCCTGGTGGCCCTTTTCAAGATGGGGCACGGAGAAGCACCACCGGATGAGCCGCCTTCGGGTGAGGGCCACGCGTTGCCCGCGCCGGACGCCGCCGCGGCAGGGGAAGAGAAGCACGCTGCCCAGCGGGAGATCGGATCCTAAGCATCAGGTGAGAATGCGCCGGCGCGGTCGTGCAGACAAACGAACTTGACCGCGAAAAGCCGTCGTGGTACGGTGTCTTTCTCTCTGAGGGTCGCCTCGCCCTAATTCATACACCTTGTCAGGCAGTCGCGCGCACGCACAGATCCGTTCGGGGGTAACCTGCCGCGTGGAGCGTCGTCCATTTGATCGGAGAGACTAAATGGTAGAAGAGGCCCCTTCCGGTGCGCGCGCCCTGCGGATCGAACAGACTACACCTCTGGCCAGAAGCCTCCACATTGTTTTCTTTTTGACCCCTGCGCTTTTGTACTACATGACGGCGTGCAGGACACCGGGGTGGATGGATGCAACACTTGTCGTGTCCGAGGTAACCCGGTTGACGCTTTCGAGCTGGGTAGACTCCCATAATCTATTCAACCTCCTCGGCTATTTCTGGCTGAAGCTGTTTCCTGATCAGAACATTCACTTTCATCTCGTGCTGCTCTCCGCTCTCTTCGGGGCCTTGAGCGTGTACTTTATTTTTCGGACCGTCCTCGAGCTGACCTCGGATGTGATCAGCGCCGGCATTGCCGCCCTTGTGCTTATGGTCTCCCACTCCGTGTGGTGGCACTCGACGATGGTGGAGGTCCATACCCTGATCTCCGCGATCATGGCGGTCATGTTTTTCTCCATTGCACGGTATGAGCGGTCGAGGAATCCGTTGTACCTGTACCTGGCAGCTTTCTTTTTTGGTCTCGGCTGCTCCACTCATGTCCTCATGGGATTGTTTGTTCTCGCCTTTCTCGCTGTCCTGATCCACAGCATCATTCGCCGTCATCCTCATACCGGGAAATATCTTTCGATAGCCGTGCTCTGCTTCCTCCTGGGGCTGGGACTGTACCTGTTCCTGTTCATCCGCGATGTGCGCGCAGAGCTCTTCCGGCAGACAGGAGGCGGGCAGGAATCCTGGCTCGCGAAGGCCTGGCAGGCATTGCGCTCAACCTTCGATGACGCTACCGGCGGCGAGTTCAAACAGCTCATGTTTACGCCGGGCATGCCGGTCGAGCCCAAGAGGTTCTGGCGAATCTACTATTTTTTCCTCCTCTTTCTCAATTTCCCTTCTCCCGCTCTCGCCATGGGATTCTACGGTCTGTGGGCCTTCTGGAGGAAAAGCTCCTTTCGTCTCACCTTCGTATTTTTCACGACAGCGATCCTTGTCCTGGCCGTCTGGTCGGCGAACTACTTCGTTTGGGATATGTATGCCTTTGCCCAACCCGTGTATGTCATGTTCAGTATTCCGGTCGGTCTGGCGGCGGAAAGACTGCTCCATGCTCCGAAGAACCTGAGGCTGGCTTTTCTCGTCCTCCTGGCGCCGATTCTGCTGCTTCCCGGCTTCATTTATGCAAATCTACCCGTCTGGTATCACGACAAAGGTTTCCTCAAGGGCTTCTTCGAAAGCTACCCTCAAATCTCGTTCACCGCGCATACGTGGGAGCCGGTCGAGTATATCGTCAACACAAACAAGAGAAACTATGACAAGGTAGAACGGTATGCGAATGCCGTCTTTGCCGTCCTGCCCCCGGGTGCCCACTTCCTGACCTCCGACAGTCGCTCTGACTATCCCCTGCGCTATTACTACAGGGACCTGTACCATATCCGAACGGACATCGTGTATCACTCCCTGTTTTCGGCGTTCCCGACCGTCGATTACGCGAAGGCATTGGCCTTCGGGCTCCAACAGCCATTGGAGAGAGGGGAGCCGGTCTTTACCGCTTCCATTCTCTACCCGGAAAGGCTCGTCCTGGATCAACTCTTTCTGTTGAACGACCCATCGAGGAGCCTGGATACAATCCAGGCTTTGTCGACGGATGAATACGCGTCCTCTTTCCCCGGCGTCGACTTCGAAAAAATCGTCTTGTTTGAAGCTGAGCAGATATGGATCTATCGCCTGGTTCCGAAGAGGAAGTCTTGAAAACCGAACCGGTGCGCAAGTTGTCAATCGTCGTGCTCACCCGAAATGAGGGAAACTCCATCGGTGCCGTCCTGCGTGAGATACTTGCGAAGGTAAAAAATCCCTTTGAAATACTCGTCGTGGATGATTCCACGGACGACACTGCCCGGATCGTTCAAGCCTTCTCTTCAGTCCACTCAAATATCCGTCTCCGCCCTCAAGAGGGGAGAGGGTATACGCGCGCGTTGACCACCGCTGTCAAATACTTCGAAGGAGATGCCATGGTCGTCCTCGTCGGAGACGGAAGCGACGAGATAGCGGATATCGACAGGATGAGCGAGAAGATGCAGGAAGGATACGACCTCGTCTGCGCTTCCCGCTATATGAGAGGAGGCGCGCGCGCGGGGGGCGCATCAGTGCAGGGCTTTTTCTCCTCTCTTGTGTGCAAGAGCCTGAAAATGGCGCTGGGTATCAATACGTGCGATGTCAGCAATTCGTTCAAGTTGTACCGAAGGGAATTATTGAGCCGCATCGAGATAAAGGATTCCGGATTCGCAGCCAGCATGCAGATAACCTTGAAATCATTTTTTCAGGGCTGCAGGATTGCGGAGATCCCGACAATCTGGAGAAATCGAGGCGCCGGTTCGTCAAAGTTTCGCTTTCGGCGTCACGCAACGCATTACTTGTACTGGTATGTCTGGGCAGTATTGAAAGGAATCGCCGTTCGAATTCCTTTCAAGGGTGCATCGCGATGAAACACAATGCACTGGATTATCTTCAATTGAGAGTGCTTTCCTTTTACCGGGAGGCGCTCATGTTGAAAGAAGGGAGAATGCCCGCGCCCAGGATGTGCATTCTCTATCCGACGTATGCCTGCAACCACAACTGCGCGGGCTGCGATTATCGTGAAATCAACAGGGCCGGCAAATCTCTGACCCGTGCCGAATTTGACCATACCATCCGCGAGCTCCTTGCCCTTGGGATCAGAAGCGTTGAGTTCTGCGGTGGAGGAGAGCCCACACTCCACCCGTATCTGGCGAAAGCGATGGACAAGTTCATTGAAAATAGAATCGCCTTCGGTCTCCTGACCAACGGCACAAATCTGTTGGATGAGATCCAAACGAGGCTGGTCGAAAGTGGCTCGTACTGCAGAGTCAGCGTTGAAGCAGGAAGCAGGGAGGTGTTCGACAGCTACAAGCAACCCCGAGGCAGGAAGGCCGGATTCGCAGTCGTCATGAAGAATATAGAAGACCTTGTGGCGATGAGAAAGGCAAGGCGAACGGATTCGAAACTCCAGATTTCCTACAAGTATTCATTGGATATGAACAACTACGAGGATGCTCTTCGCGCGGTTGAACTGGCCCACAAGCTGAGAGTCGACTCCATCCAGTTCAAGTGCATAAGAAATGTTCCCTCCGAGATAAAGGACCCCGAAATCATAAGGAAACTACGGGAGCAATTCGACGCGGTGCGGACCGACTACCCCGGTCTCAGGATAGCCGACAATCTTGAAAAGTCATATCTCAGGAGCTGCAGATGCTGGTTGTCGGCGCTGCAGCTCACCGTCGACCCCTATGGGGATGTCTATATCTGCTGCTATTACCGGCACCGAATGGAGAGACACAAGCTCGGCAATCTTTTCACGCGGAGTTTGAGGGATATCTGGTACTCAGAGGAGCACTGGCACAAGATAAGCCAGATAGAAACGGCGGATTGCAACAAGTACGATTGCCGGTTTCACTATTACAACGAGTTGATGCATGATCTCATTGTCGAAGACACCGGTCAACTTCGTTTCATTTGATGACCGCTGCCGGGAGGAATCATGCTGAAATACCTGGCAATCGTGATGGGAGCGCTGGTTTCTGGCGCGGCCCAGGTTGCTTTGAAAAAGTCCTCCAGCTTCATGAACTGGTCGAGAGGATGGCTCCTCTTCCTGCTGGTCAGCTGCATCCTTTACGGCATTTCCCTGCTCATTTATCTGTACCTGCTGAGGTTGTATCCGATCAGCAAGATCTATCCGGTCACGACTCTTTTGGTCATTCTGCTCGTTACCCTCTATGGATTTTTCATGGGAGAGGGCATTTCAACCAGGCATATCATCGGTCTTGCGCTCGGCGCAGGTTCAATTTGCCTGCTCCTTGTCTGATGGCGCGACAGGCCCCCCGCCCGAGCCCCCCCTGTTTCATCGCGGTGCGGGATCTCCCTCTCTGCAGTTTAGTTCTGATTATACTCGAAGAACCACCTGGTGGTGAGCTTGTCCAGGGTGCCGTCGTCCTTCAGGGCCTGTATGGCGGCGTTGAACGGTGCCACGAGGTCCGACCCTGTCTTGAAGATGAAACCGTAGTTGTCCGTGCCCAGGGGATCCCCGACGATCTTGAGCTTGTCAGGATTTGCCCCGACGTAGCCCCGGCTGGAGGCGGCGTCCATCAGGACACAGTCCACTTCGCCGGCGAGGAGCGCCTGCACCGTCGCGCCAAAGGTCTCCCGCAGCTTGATGCGGGGGTTGTCCTCTTTGCCGTCAAGGACGTTGTAGACCGCCACGTAGAAATTCGTGGTGCCGGCCTGGGACCCGATGAGGAGCGTCGGGTCCGCGGCGAACTCCGCCGCGTTCTTGAACCTCGTCTCGTCCTTCCGCACGAGCATGAACTGCTGGCTTACCATGTAGGGGTTGGAGAAGTCGACCTGCTTCTTGCGGTCGTCGGTGATGGAAATCCCGTCCATGCCCACGTCATACTGCCCGTCCCGGACCGCCTGGATCATCGTGTCCCACGAGCAGATGTTCCATACGATCTTCGCGTTCAGGCGCTTGCCGATCTCATTGACGGCGTCATATTCCCAGCCGCCCGCCTTGCCGGTCTTGGGATCCACGAAGCTCAACGGCGTAGATGCATTTGCGGTCACCGCACGGATCACGCGGCCCTTCAGATCGGGGAGTTTCTTCGCTTGTCCAAACGCGGAAACGGCGAGAAACGCGACGAGCGCCCCGCACACGATCTTTCTCATGAGCTCCGCCTGTTCGGAAAATGGTACATAAAATCCCGGACGCGTTCAAGGGAACTGGATGCGCTGCACGCAGGAGAAGGGGGACGCATCGCTCGCGCAATGGTGGGCGAGGACGGGCGGCGATTTGTATCTTATGGGCATGATCGTCGACCCCCACATCGAATCCTACATTGCCTCGCTCGACGGGCAGGCGGACCCGGTCCTCGCCGCCATGGAAACCCTGGCAGCAAGAAAGAGCTTCCCCATCATCGGCCGGCACGCGGGGATGCTGCTGGCGCTTCTCACGCGATGCATCGGGGCGCGCCGCGTGCTCGAGCTCGGCTCGGGCTACGGCTACTCCGCGCTCTGGTTCGCGCGCGCGCTGCCCGAGGACGGCACCGTTGCGTGCACCGACCTTTCCCGGGACAACCGCGACCTCGCAATGAACTTCTTCCACACCGCCGGGGTCGAGAAGAAAGTCTCATTCCATGTGGGTGATGCGCTTGCCTTTGCCGGAAACCAGCGGGGTCCTTTCGACATCATTCTCAACGATATTGACAAGGAATCCTATCCTGCCAGCGTGGAGGTGGCCGTTTCGCTCCTCAGGTCCGGCGGGCTTTTCATCACTGACAACACTCTCTGGAGCGGCAAGGTGGCGGATGAGAGGGTCTCCGACGCTGCTACGAAGGCGATCAGGTCGTTCAACAAGTCCCTGTTCTCCCGCGGTGACCTCGAGTCGCTCATTATTCCCATCAGGGACGGGCTGACGGTCTGCAGGAAGAAATGAAGGCCGCGTGGGCCGGCGGCGAAACGGAAAAGCAGGGACGGATCGAACAGGAGACGCTCCGTGTTCTCCGGGAGGCGCGGCGCGGCTCGCTGCCGGTCGTCACCGTGAGCTGGGCCCGCTCGGTCACCGGCGCAATCGCGGCCGCGGACGGCGCCCGGACACCCCTGAGCGGTCCCGAGTCCCTGCTTCTCACTCATCGCCTGCGGGCGATGCACGAGGCCATCCTTGTCGGGATCCAGACAGTGCTCTCCGACGATCCGCTTCTCTCGGTGCGTCTTGTCGAAGGAGCCCAGCCGCAGCCGGTGATCCTCGATTCGCGGCTTCGTTTCCCTCCTGAAGCGAGGCTGCTGTCCCGCACGGACAGGAAGCCGTGGATCTTTCATTTAGCCGGCACGGAGGCGGAGACGGCACGCGGTGAGGCGCTGGCACACGGGGGGGGCCGGCTCTTCCCTGTGCGCCGCGGCGAGGGCGGACTTGACCTGCGTCACGTGCTCGCCACGCTTCTCTCGGAGGGCATCCACTCTCTCATGGTGGAGGGCGGCGCGCGCGTACTCGGCTCGTTCATTTCCCAGGGCCTCGCGTCGCAGGCGGTGATCACGGTGAGCCCGACGGTCATCGAGGGGATCGAAGGGCCCCGAATGCCGGAGACCGCGCGCTCCCTGCGGGAGCGCTACGGCGCTGACGAGGTTGTGTGGGTCGATTTCAGAGCGCGCAGTATCGGTCGATTCGCCCGCGGATGATTTCGAGGGAGTCATCCCAGAAGGCGCGGCCCCGGATATCGATGCCGAATCGCGCGGCCAGGTCCGCCGCGTTCGCCTCACCCGTGGAGGCGAGCAGCTCCTGGTAGGCGGAGACGAACTCCCGGCCCCTCTTTTTGTACACGGCGTACAGGCCGGTGCCGAACAACAGCCCGAATGCGTAGGGGAAATTGTAAAAATTGAGGTCCGCGAAATAGTAATGGGGCTTCCAGGTCCACATGTACTTGTGCCGGAAGCGCGAATCGAGTCCGTCGCCGTAGGCGGCTTCCTGCGCCCGATCCATGATCTCGCACAGTTCATCCGCCGAAAGCTCCGCTCGTTCCCTGCGCTCCATGACTTCCTTCTCGAACAGGAACCGCGAATAGATATCCACGATCACCTGACCCTCGCCGATGAGGGAGTTTTCCCGCACGGCGAGCTCCTCCTGAGGGTCGCGCGCTGCCCGACCTGCCGGTGGGCGCGCAGATGTCCCACCAGGCCAGGCTGATCTTTCCCAGCCACGCGGCCTTTGCCCTGAAGTAGCGGTGGAACTGGGGAAGGGAGTCCTTCATTGCGTCCAGGAGCGCCTGCAGGGTGGGGTGATCGATACGCGCCTGGTCGATGGGCGCGTGGAGGCAATCGCTGCGGCCGCGCCTCCTCTGCAGGGTGACTGCCATGCCCTTGACGCCGTTCATGCATGCAGCGAGCGGCTCCTGCGCCTTCTCCCATTCCCGCATCTCCGCCTCATAGGCGCGCAGGCGCACGGACTCTTCAGGATGGGAGCGCAGGTTGATGAGCGCGGGCATGGGAAGCCTTCGCGCGACGCCTTCCAGCTCGATCTCCACATTGATCTGGGACGTCAGGGTACGCTGGAGCTTGCTCCACGCCTGCGCGCCCGCGAGGGAAAGCTCCGCGGCGAGCATTTCTTCCAGGTCGCTCATGAGATACGCGCCTTGCGCGGCCGCCTCATGCAGGATGAACGCGTGGTCTCGGGCAGGGCCGGCGTTCTCCAGCGCCCGGCGGAGCGCTTCCGCGATGCCGCGGAGCCATCCCTGGCGGGGCGGCCTTCGATGCGTGGACCAGGTTTTCCGCATGATGCCGCTCGATCTGTTCCAGGGTCGTTGCGAGCGCGCCCATGTCATCGGCGAGCTCGGCGGAGACGAGATCCGGATAGATGGTGCTCAGATCCCAACGGGGCAGAGTGTCCATGGCGTGGTCACGGCGAAGCCGAATCCGCCGAGGACGGCGATGCAGAATCCGCCGGCTACGGCGATGCCGTGTTCCTCCTCATGATGAAGTCGGTCTGGCGCTTCCTGCCGATGGAGAAGTCGTGCGTGCCGGTCTTGGCAAATCCCATTTTCTTGTAAAAAGCGATCGCGTTTCCGTTCTTTTCCCAGACTCCCAGCCAGACAGCCTTCTTCTTTGCCCGGCGCGCGACTTCCATGGCTTTGTCGATCAGGGCCTTGCCGAGCCCCAGGCCCTGGAAATCCCTCGTGACGTAAATCCGCTCGATCTCCAGCGCCCCGGGATCCTTCAAGTCCGTCTGGGCGTCCCCCTGGTTTATTTTCATGTATCCGGCGAGCACGTCGTCACTATAGAGGAAAAAGAAAGTGGAGCTCGGGTTCTTCAGCTCCGTCTCGAGCTTTGCCCTGCTGAAGGAGGCGTCGAGATACTCATTGAAGCTGGACGCATTATTGAGACGGCGAAAGGTATCGTCAAAAGTCTGGAAGGCGATATTCCGCAGCGCGTCCAGGTCGGCAAGCGCGCACCTCCGGATGCGCACGCCCATGACGGTCGTCCTTACCTCAGGCCGTTTACCGATACTGCTACTTTGTGGTCCCTGACGATGACCAGGCACACACCATCCCTCGCGTCGTAATATTCGAACGCCTGCTGCACGGCGTTGAATGGAAAGTTTCTTTTCACGGCCGATTCCGGGCTGACGTAGGTTTCCCTCATCACCCCGTTTTCCACCCGCGCAATGACCGCGTGTTTTTCTCCGAGAGACTGGCTCTCCTCCAGGGTCTTCATGAGGATTGTGTCGGACATCACGGTGGTCGTGACATGCCAGTCGAGGCTGCTTTCTTCCTGCGACATTTCCTGATAGATCAGCTTTTCCGTCGGTTCTTCCATGTCGTCTTTACGCGGCCGGTGCAGCGAACCGGGATCCACGCGCGATTCAATAGTAGCCGCGATGCGCACCCCGTGTCAATGAAGCGGCCCCTCAGCAGCGGGAGGCAGGCCGAATCTACGGAAAAGGCGGTCGTCCGAAACGAGAAAGCTGTGCACTTCCGCAATCAGTCCGGCGTCGAGCACGAGCACCTGCAGGGAGACGGGACGGAAGAGACCAGCCTCGTCGCGCTGGTACCCGCCGAACGCCGGGCAGCCGTTGGCGCTCGTTGCCGCCAGGCGGAATCTGCCCCGCGCGTCAGCCCCGAAGAGCCTCGCCTCGAGGAACTGACGGATCGCATCCCGCCCGCGGAACCAGAGCGGCATTGGCGGCATTGTCATTGAAGCGTCCTCCTGCAGAAGCGCCACCAGAGATTCAGCGTCAGCCGCCTCCCACGCCCGCACGTACCGGGTCAACAGGGAGGCTTTCTCCGCATCCGCGGGCGCTTTTCGGCCGGACCCCGGCTGCGCGCCCAGTTTTTTCATGGCGGCGCGGGCACGCTGCAGAGAGCTGGTTACCGAAGCGACGCTCATTTCGAGGATATCCGCGGTCTCTCGCGCGCTCCATCCAAGCACGTCGCAGAGGAGCAGGACAGCGCGCTGCCTGCCGGGCAGGCATTGGAGCGCGATGAGGAACGCCAGGGTCACGCTCTCCCGCACCTCGTAGCGCGTCTCAGGGCTCAGTCCGGGCCGTTCGTCGACGAGCGTATCCGGCAGAGGCTCGAGCCAGGGTGACTCCTGCAGCGGACGCGGGAGCGGGTCGAGCGGGTTTCCCGGCGCGTGTGTTGCCATGGGCATGGAGCGCCTGCGCCGCTTCGCTAATGCGTCCAGGGACACATTGGTGGCGATCCTGTAAAGCCATGCGCGGAGCGTGGACCGGCCCTCGAAAGAGGCGAGATTGCGCCAGGCGCGCAGGAATGTTTCCTGCACCATGTCTTCGGCGTCCTCGATGGACCCGAGCATGCGGTAGCAGTGCACGAGCAGCTCGCGTTCATGACGGACGGCGAGGCCGTGAAAAGCGCGGTCGTCTCCCGCTCGAGCCGCCTCCAGACTCCCTGACTCATCCGCCGCGACTGGCGCTTCCGATTGCATGGATCCCTCCGCTCTGTTGCCCGTCACGAGAGGTCGACACTTCTTCCCAGGTATTCCGAATAGTCGCGCGTAGCGGGGGTGTACTCCTCCCCCAGCATGTGAGAGGAGATGACGAAATCAGCCGTCGACCTGTTGCACGCGGTGGGAATGTTGTACAAGACCGAGATCCTCAGGAGCGCCCGGACATCCACGTCGTGGGGGTGCGGCTGCATCGGATCCCAGAAGAAGATAAGGATGTCGATCTTCCCGTCCGCTATCATGGCGCCGAGCTGCTGATCACCGCCGAATGGTCCGGACTTCAGCTTGACCACCTCATACTGCGGCTTATGCTTCGGATCAACCTGCTTTGCCAGGGCCTCTTCCACGAGCTTCCCCGTGGTTCCTGTGCAGACCAGCTGATGGGCAAGGAGCACCTTCCAGTTCCAGCTTACCCATTCCACCATGTCCCTTTTGCAATTGTCGTGCGCAACGAGCGCAATACGTTTTTTGACGGCCATGATTCCTCGATTCTACCTGTGAATATAATGGCGGGCGGTTGTTCCGCCTATCTCTTCGATTCACGGGTGCGGCCGGCAAGAAGCCGCGCGATGGTGTATAGTGGGGAGCGAGATGAATCCCCGGCTGAAAGAGATAGTCGATGAGGTCGAGGCTGCCCGATCGGAGCTCGTCCACGTCGTGTCCGATCTCGACGAGTCGCGGACAGGCGCGCGCGCTGACCCCGGCCAGTGGTCGATCGGTGAAGTTCTCCACCACCTGTTTCTCATCGAGAGCCAGGTGAGCACCCTGTTGGAAAAACAGATCACGCGGGCAAAAGATCGGGGCATCGGCGCCGACCGGAGCACCGAGTCTCTCCTCCACAGTCTCGATCGATTCTCCATAGAAACCGTCATCGACAGGATCGCGGCGCCGCAATCGGTCGTTCCCGCGCAGGGCTTGACCAGGAGCGAGCTGCTTGCCCTGCTCTCCGATTCGCGTGCGAAGCTGCTGCAGGCGATCAGCGAGGCGGACGGCATCGATCTCAGCCGGATGCAATTCCCGCATCCCGTGCTCGGACGGATCGATATGTATCAATGGATCCTCTACGTGGGCAAGCACGAACGAAGACACATCGCGCAGATCGCGCGCGCAAAAGGGACAACATGCTGATCCGAAACGAGAAGGAGTTCCCCTTCGGCTACACCTCCCTCACTGAATCGAAAGGGCGCCATGCCGAAACCCTCATGGATTTCGGAATCCTCAGGCTGAGGGAAGGTGCCACACATCGGTTTGCCGCCGGGAAAGAGAGAGCCCTGCTTCTCCTTCGGGGAAAGCTGGACATATCCGCGGGGGGAGTGAAGACGCGCATCGGGAGGGAATCCATTTTCGACCAGGCGCCCTGGTGCCTGCATGTCTCCGCCGAGGCAGAAGCCACGGTGACTGCGGTGGGGGGCGAGGCGGAGATCTCAGTGCACGCCACGGAGAACCCGCGCGGCTTTCCCGCAAAGCTCTACACCCCTGAGGAGTGCAGGAGCGAAGAGCGGGGCAAGGGCACGATGCGGGAGACCTCGACCCGGATCGTGCGCACGATCATCGAGGATCCCCGGGCCCCCTGGTCCAATCTCGTCCTGGGCGAGGTGATCACCTTTCCAGGGAAATGGTCAAGCTACCCGCCGCATCATCACCCGCAGCCCGAAATCTACCACTACCGATTCGCGCCGCCCGAGGGATTCGGGTTTGCCGCAATTGGCGAGGAAGCCTGCGTGGTGCGCAACCGGGATACCGTCCTCATCCCTCCCCATGCGGTGCATCCCCAGTCAGCCGCGCCCGGATACGCCATGTTCTATATCTGGGTGATTCGCCACCTGGAAGGGAACCGCTACGGCGTGCCGACCTTTGTTCCCGAGCACTCCTGGGTCACTGATCCCGCGGCAAAGATCTGGCCGTAGCCAGGGATGGCGAGGGCGAGCGAGTGCATGGATGCACGAAAGCGAGCCCGTAGCCCTTCCGCGGTACTCCGCGGAGGTGGATGGCGAGGGCGAGCGAGGCCAGGGACGGCGTTCGCGCCGAACGGGTACTCCCGTATGGCGAGCTCGGCCGAGGCACGGATGCCGAAAGGCCGAGCCTGGCGCATACCGCCCGAACGGCGGTGTGCTCTAGATCATTCCGTCCCAGCTCCCGCGCACTTTGCCTTCCCTGGCTTCTTTTTCCGAGAACCAGTGCGAGGTGACGCTCTTCAGCTCGGTGAAGAAGCGCACGCCGTCGGTCCCCATGGTGTGCAGGTCTCCGAAGAACGACGCCTTGTGCCCCGTGAAGCCGAACATGGCCAGCGGGACGGGGATCCCCACGTTCACGCCTACCATGCCGCTTTGGGAGCGTCTTGCGAACTCACGGGCGTGGTATCCGCTCTGCGTGTAAATCACGCTCCCGTTTCCGAACTCGTTTGCATTCATCAGCGCCAGCCCTTCATCGAAGCTCTTCACCCGCTTGATGCAGAGCACCGGCCCGAATATCTCGCGGTCCCCTACGCTCATCTCCGGGGTCACATGGTCGAACAGGGTGGGACCCAGGTAGAACCCCCTCTCGTACCCCCGCACGGTGACCTCGCGGCCGTCAAGCACGAGCTCGGCGCCTTCCTCGACGCCTTTCTCGATCCAGCTCCGCACGCTTTGCCGGTGATCGGCATTGACGAGCGGACCCAACTGGCTCGTCTTGTCGTACGCCGGGCCGATCTTCAGCTCCTGCATGACCTTGACGAGCGCCTCCACCAGCCTGTCTGCCACCGCCTCTTCGACAACGGCAACCGGGAGCGCCATGCATCTCTCCCCCGCGCACCCGCACGCGGAGTTCACGATTCCCCGCGCCGTGCGCTCCAGTGCCGCGTCGCGCAGGACCAACGCGTGGTTCTTCGCTTCGGTGAGGGCCTGCACCCGCTTCCCGTTGGCCGCGGCCGTCGCATAGATGTGCTTCCCGACCGACGTGGATCCCACGAAGGAAATCCCCTTCACGTCCGGGTGGGTCAACAATATCTCCGCTTCTTTGCGGGAGCAGGTCACCAGGTTCAGCACGCCGCGGGGAAGCCCGGCCTCCGCCCACAGCTCCATGATGCGCATGGAGGTCCGGGGCACGAAGCTCGCCGCCTTGATGACCATGGTGTTGCCCGTGGCGATGCACAGCGGTGCCATCCAGCCCATCGGGATCATGGCGGGAAAATTCCACGGCGCAATGCCCGCGAAGACGCCCACCGGCTCCAGGTATTGCGTGGTGTCGTAGCCGGGCGTGGCGTTCATGATCGCCGGTCCCTTCAAAAGCTGCGGGGCGCCGGCCGCGAACTCGACCACCTCGGTGACTTTCAGGACGTCTCCCATGGCCTCGTCCCACACCTTGCCGTGCTCTTCCGCGACCAGGCGCGTGAGCTCTTCCACGTGCCGGTCGAGGAGCGCCTTCATCCTGAAGAGCACCTGCGCCCGCTTGCTGGGCGGGGTGTCCGCCCATGCGGGGAACGCAGCCCTGGCTGCCGCTATCGCGGACTCGACCTCCGCCGGAGTGCATTGCGGAGTCCGCGCGACGACCTCTCCTATGGAGGGGTCGTAGCACTCCATGAACCGGTCGGTCTCGGAATTACGCCATTCTCCCCCGACCCAGTATCGTAATGTCTTGGGCTCGACAGCTGTTACCATGTCGATCCTCCTATCCTCTTGCGATGCGCCCTGTGTTGGATTTGGGCGCGTACGGAGAAGGTACTGACAACGACATGCTGGTTCAAATCGACGCAAGGATGTATGATGGGCATCACGCGAGGGGGTCGGTCATGATCGAGCCGGGACGCTTTGCTCTCAACAGGAACACCTGTCCGTCACTGGGACTGGAGGAGTTCTTCCGGTTTTCAGCGGACCTCGGTCTCACCAAGGTCGAGCTCCGAAACGACATCGCGGGCCAGGATGTCATCGACGGCCTTCCCCCCTCCAAGGCAGCCGCGCTGGCGGAGCGCCATGGCATCCAGATCATCACCATCAACGCGCTGCAGAAATTCAATTTGAAAGCGGTTCGGGCCAGGGCGATGGAAGAGCTCGAACATCTGCTCGATCTGGCCGCTGCCATCCGATGCCCCGCCATTGTCCTCTGCCCCAACAACGACACCCGGGACAGCCGGGACGCCAGGACACGGGTGGCTGAAACCGTGGAGGCGCTGCGGGCTTTCGGCCCCTCGTTCATGAAAAGGGGCATGCAGGGGTATGTGGAGCCGCTCGGGTTCCCCGAATCGTCCCTTTCGTCGCTTGTCGTGGCAATGGAAGCGGCAAAGAGCTCGGGATTCACGTGCTACCGCGCTCTCTACGATACGTTCCACCACTTCCTTGGGCCCGACACGGAGAAGGACATAGGGTCCGTCTACGATGTCGCCCGCACGGGGCTCATCCATGTATCAGGCGTCGATTCGGCCATCGCGAAGGAGAAGTACCGGGATGAGCATCGCGTTCTTCCCTCCCCGGCGGACAGGACTTTCAGCAGAGAGCAGATCGAGCGGCTCGTGGCACTGGGATACGAGGGAGACATTTCACTGGAGCCCTTCTCACCGGCCGTGCAGTCGATGCCGCCGAAGGAGCTGGCCGCGGCTGTGAAGCGGAGCGTAGATTACCTGCGGACCTAGCGGAGTACCGCGGCCGGGCTAGGTCCGCCGCACGTTCTTCCGTACGTCTATAGTAACTGCAACAACGATGATGATGGCCCGCGCGACCTGCTGGAAATCCGCTGAAACGTTCAGAATGTCCAGGCCGTTCTTCATGACCCCGATGATGAGGGCGCCGATAAGCGTTCCCCCCGCGCTTCCCAACCCCCCCGCAAGGCTGGTGCCCCCGATGACCGATGCGGCGATGGCATCCAGCTCGTAGCCCAATCCCAGGCCCGGCTGTCCGGAACCTATGCGCGCGGTGAGTACGATGGCGGCAACCGCCGCGAGAAAACCCGCGTACGTGTAGACGAGGATGAGGTAGCGATTGATCTTGATTCCTGAAACCACGGCAGCCTGAAGATTGCTTCCCAGGGCGTACGTATAACGGCCCCAGAGGGTGTGCTGGAGAATGACATAGGTGATTACCACGCAGACGATGAGGATGATTGCCGGGTTTGGAATCCCGAGGATCGTGCCCTGCCCAATTGCCTGGAAGGAATCGATGAGGCTGCCGCGCGGGCGGCCCTCCGAGTAGATGAAGGCCCACCCTCGGGCAAAGGTCATCATTCCGAGGGTGGCGATGAAGGGCGGGATCTTCAGCCAGGCGATCATGCCGCCATTGATGAATCCGACGGCCACTCCCACGCCCAGGCCGATAAGGAGCACGAGGCCCACGGGCCAGGGGCTGCCGCCCTTGAAAAGCCTGTCCATGGCATCAGAGCTCTGGAGGAGGCTGGCGACCCCGACCGACACGATGGCGACGATCGCTCCCGAGGAGAGGTCGATCCCGGCCGTGATGATGCACATCGTGACGCCCAGGGCGATGATCCCGATGACGCTGATCTGGCGCAGCACGTTCAGGAGGTTGTTGATCCGGAGAAATACCCCACCGGAGAGGATTGCGATCACGATTGCAAGCCCCACGAGGATGAGCAGAATGCTGTACTTGCTCATGAGCGCCAGCACGGGGGATTCTTTTCTCGGCACAGCCTTTGCGGTTTCAATCACGGCAGCCCTCCGGGTTTGCGGCCACGGTATCTTGCACGGTACTCCGTGCAGTTCCGTGGCGCATCAGTAGTAGTGAACTTCCTTGAATGTACTGAGCGGCTCGCCCGTGCCCATGTGCAGGATCTTCTCCTGCGTCGCCTCGGCGCGGCCTATCTCCCCGACCTTCCGTCCTTCGTGCATCACCATGATCCTGTCCGACATGGCGAGTATCTCGGGCATCTCGGAGGAGATGAGGATGATCGCCTTGCCTTCCTTTGCAAGGCTGGACATGATTTTGTAGATCTCGCTCTTCGTCGCCACGTCGATCCCGCGCGTGGGCTCGTCCATGATCAGCAGGGCGGGGACAGTGGCGAGCCAACGCGAGACGAGGACCTTCTGCTGGTTGCCTCCGCTGAGGAACATGACGAGCTGGTCGAGGTTCGGAGTCTTGATCCGCAGTGTGCCCACGGCGTCGTTGCAGAGCTTGCGCAACGCCCGGTGGTCGATGAACAGCGCATTCAGGTTATTGCGCAGGCTGGGCATGATGATGTTGTCCCGCACGGACAGGTTCAGGTACAGCCCGCTCCGCTTCCTGTCCTCCGTGAGGAATGCGATCCCGTACCGGATGGCGTCGTAGGGGCTTTCGATCTTCACGGGCTTTCCGCGGATTTTCACAACACCCGCCTGCTTAGGCGAAACGCCGAAGAGGGATTCCATTACCTCCGTCCTCCCGGCTCCGATGAGACCCGCAACGCCGAATATCTCCCCTTCGCGAACGGAGAAGCTGATGTCGTCGAAATACCCGTGACGCGTCAGCCCCTCCACCTCGAGGACGGGCGCGCCATAGGTCGCATTCTCCTTCTGGAAGAACTGGTCGATCGTGCGGCCGACCATCATCTTGATCAGCTTCTCCCGTGTCAGGTTGACGCTGTCCTCGCGGCCGACGAACTCTCCGTCGCGATAGACGCTCACCTCGTCCGTGATGGCGAAGACTTCGTCCATCTTGTGCGTGATGTAGATCACCGCAACGCCGCGCTGCTTCAGGTCCTTGATGATGGAGAACAGGTGGCCCACTTCCTTTTCGGTCAGGGCGGAGGTGGGCTCGTCCATGATGATCAGGTCGGCTTTGCGGGAGACCGCTTCCGCGATCTCCACGAGCTGCATCTGGGCCACGCTGAGCTTACCCATGATCTGTTGGGGCGTGAGATTGATCTTCAACTCTTTCAGGATCTCCTCAGAGGCCTTGTCGATGCCCCGGTGATCGATCAGGCCCATGCGATTCTTCAATTCCCGGCCCAGGAAAATGTTCTGGGCCACCGTCATGTAGGGAAGAGGGCTCATCTCCTGGTGGATCATGGAGATACCCCGCGTGAGGGTGTCGTGCACGTTTTCGAAGCTCACCGGCCGGCCGCGCAGCTTGATCACGCCGGAATCCGGCCTGTACAGCCCGATTGCGATCTTCATGAGTGTGGATTTCCCGGCGCCGTTTTCCCCCATGACGCCGTGGACCGTTCCAGGCCTGACGGCGAGCTGCACGCCGTTCAAAGCGTGCACACCAGGGAAACTCTTGTGAATGCCTTCCATTTCAAGGATGAACTCGCTCACGGCGTGTGACCGCTCCTTGCGCAGAAAATGGTGAGGACACAAACAGGGGCCGGAAGACCTCCCGGCCCCTTTCGCATCATACCCTATTTCATGTACTTTTTGTAGTTGTCATACGTCACCGGCTCGAAGGGAATCGCGGTGAACACGGGTACGTTCTGGTGCTTGAGCAGCTTCAACGCCGTCTGCACGGCGCCCCGTCCCTGCGCTGCGCCGTTCTGGAACACCGTCATGTCCAGCCTCTTGTCCGCGATGAACTTCATTGCGTCTGAGGTCGCATCCACCCCTGTCACCACCACCTTGTCCTTCATCTTCTTCTCTTCGAGCACGAGAACAGCACCGAGAGCCATCTCGTCATTGTTGGCGATGATCCCGTTGATCTCAATGTCGCCGGCAAGCCAGTTCTCTACCACCGTGACAGCATCAGGTCGGGCAAAGTTGGCGGTCTGCTCGCGGACGATTTTGATCCCCGGATACTTTGCAAGCACATCCTTCGTTCCCTGGGTGCGGCCGATCTGAGGCGCACTGCCCATTACTCCCATGAGTATGGCGACGTTCCCTTTTCCGCCCAGCTTCTTGGCCACGAACTCGGCCTCGAGACTTCCCGCCACCACCTCCGGAGAAGCGACCGCGACGGCCTTGCCCGGAGAGAGCGCCGAGTCATCGGGCTTGCGGTTGAAGTAGACCAGGGGAATATTTGCCTGCAGGCACTCCTTGGTGATTGTTGGTGCGATCGTCTGGTCGACAACATGTATGAGGATCGCATCCACGCCCTGGGTAATGAAGTTCTCCACTATCTTGAGCTGCTCGTTCGGGTCACCTTTTGCATCGCCGGTGACGACGTCGATGTTGTTCTTTGCAGCCTCATCGGTAAGCTGATCCAGTGCGTACCGCATGAAAACGTCATTGAACTTCTCGATCGTTACCCCGAACTTGAGCTTCGGCGCTGCCGTGGCAATAAGCGGCACTGCCATCAATGCCACCAGCGCAATGATAAGAACCTTCCTCATAAGGACCTCCTTGAAAAGATTTTTCGCGTTTGCAATGCAAACGCTTGCATGTATTTGGGAAAAAAATAAAAGAACTCCCACATCCTCACCACAGAATTTCGCTCCCCATCAAACGGTTGTCAAGTGTATTCTCATCATTTGTCAGGATCCGGGATCATCTGGTCCCGAATCAGCGCCACAAGATCGTCGACGGCCTTGCTGAACTGGCGCAGCGTCCGACGGGTCGCCCCGAATGCGTCGAATTCCTCCGTCGTCATGCCCTTCTCCGAGTATGCGCGCCGAAAGTCCTCGAACTTCAGCTCGAGCTCCTCCAGGACCCGTCCGTCCACCGGCCTGTCCATTCGGGTCTCCACCGTCACGTCGGACGCGTTGAACCTGTTCTGCCATTCGAAGGGGGGGGAAATCACCACGTCCCCCCCGATGAACTCGCTCCAGTGCAGGTGATTGCGGAACGCGGCGGACAGGAGGCGCAGCCGGTAGCCGCGTTTCCTGTAGATCTGATAGGCCTTTTTCATTACCGCAACGCCCGCCCAGTCGAACACGACCGGATCCGCGATGAGGCTCTGCTTTTCCGCGACCACCCTCAGCCAGTCATCGAGCCTGCCCACCATCAGCGTGCATACCGGCCCCATCCTGCTGATGTCCTTCCTCTCTTTCTCACGAAGGGACAGCCCGCGTTCCACCGCTTCCGCCACGGCGATGGCCTGTGGCAGGGTGAAGCTCACCGTCGCGTTGATGCTGATGCCGCGGCGCGTGGCCTCCTCGATTGCCTCCATGCCCGCGCGCGTGGCGGGGATCTTCACGATCATGTTGGGCGCCAGTGTGTCGAACCGGACCGCCTGCTCCACGATGCCGCGCGCGTCCCGGTAGAGCCGGGGATCGGTCTGGATGGACAGACGCCCGTTCTTCCCGTTTTCCCTGTCGAAGACCGGCTTCAGGAGCTCGGCTGCCTTGATCGACATCTCCTCCACGATGCGCCAGGCGACCTGGCCGTCGGAGGCGGCGGGCATTTCGCGAATGATCTGGGCAATCCTGTCCTTCCAAAGGCTCCAATCCTTCTTCAGCACGGCGAGCACGATCACCGGGTTGCAGGTGGCCCCGACCGTCCCGTTGACCTCGATGGACGTTTCGAGCTCTTGCAGCGAACAGGAGTCGTTCCACAGCACGGTGGGAGTGGTCCGGGTCATTTCGTGGAGCCGGCTCTCCGTCTTTTCTGTCTTCATGTCTTCCTCACAATCCCGTCTTCTCTTTAATGAAGCTGCGCGCCTTCAGCGCATACTCGAAGGGGTTGGCCTGCGCGGGATCCTGCTCGGCCTCCACCACGTACCACCCGCTGTAGCCGCTTGCCTTCAGGCCGCGGAATACCGGCTCGAACCTCACCCCCCCGTCTCCGGGAACGGTGAAGACCCCGGCCTTGACGGCCTGCAGGAAGCTCATGCGCTCGCGTCTCACGCGCGCAAGCACGTCCATGCGGACGTCCTTGAGATGCACGTGGCGGACTCGTGCCGCGTGCCGATCGAGGACCGCGGTGTAGTCTTCACCGGAAAACGCGAGATGACCCGTGTCGTACAGAAGGGACAGGCGGGAGGGATCCGTCATGTCCATCAGCCGGTCGATCTCCGCGGCGGTCTGCACGCCCGTTCCCATGTGATGATGGTAGGTGAGGGTCATGCCCTTCTCTCCCGCGCGCGCGCCCAGCGAGTTCAAGCCTTCGGCAAGCCGTTTCCACTCCTCGTCGGTGAGCTGCGGCTTTCCCTCGAAAATGGGAACATCCTGTCTGCCCTGAATCGAATGTCCCTGTTCAGCCGCCCCGATGATCCTCGCTCCCACGGCGAAGAGAAAATCGCGGTGCGCAATGAAAGCCTTCTCCACCTCTTCGTAGGGACGCGTCGTAAGGAACGAGCTGAACCACGCGTTGCAGATCGTCAGGCCGCGAAGGTCCAGGAATCTTTTCAGCACCTGAGGGTCCCTGGGGTACTTGTTTCCCACCTCGCTGCCCTCGTAACCTGCCAACGCCATCTCGGAAATGCACTGTTCAAAGGTATTGCCTCCCCCGAGCTCCGGAAGGTCGTCGTTGGTCCAGGCGATCGGCGCGATGCCCAGGCGAATCTTTTTCTCTTTCATTCCTTCCTCCTAGAACTTCCGCGCCGATTCGACTTCCTTCGTGATCTTCCTTGCCGCCGCCTCCACCTTCGGGTTTTCCGAAACCTGCGCGGTCCCCACGCGCCACCAGGACTCGTAGTCATGCGTCATGGATTTCGGGGTCACTTTCGCATCGATCACCGTGGAGACGTTGCCGGCAAGGGCGCTCTTCACCGCCTCGCGGAACTGGTCCATGGTCGTGACGGAATACCCGCGCGCGCCGTAGCTCTCCCCGTTCTTGGCGAAGTCCAGGCTGATCAGGCCGCCCGTCAATCTGCCCGTGCCCGGGTCGCGACGGCGAAGGTCATTGCCGAACTTCGTGATGCCCTGGCTGGTCTGGAGGTTGTCGATGCATTGGTAGCCGGCATTGTCGAAGACCACGATGTTGATCTTGATGCCCTCCTGGATGGCGGTGAGCAGCTCCGAGTGCAGCATCACGTAGGAGCCGTCCCCGACGAGCGCGAAGACTTCACGCCGGGGCTCGGCCATCTTGGCGCCGACCGCCGCCGCGATCTCGTAGCCCATGCAGGAGAAGCCGTACTCCATGTGGTAGGAGCCAGGGGCCCGCGTGCGCCACACGCGCTGCAGGTCGCCCGGGATGCTTCCCGAAGCGCCGACAACGATGGCATCCCGGGGCAGGAGCTTTTCGTTGAGCTCGCCCAGGAGACGGACCTGGGAGAGTCCCGCCGGGTCCTCCTCCGTGTACAGGCGCTCTTCCTCTTTCCGCCACTCCGACCGCGCTTTCTTCACCTCATCGGCGTAGCCGGATTTCCACCCCGATGTGCGAAGCGCGGCCGTGAGCGCCAGGAGCGTCTCACGCGCGTCCGCCCTGACCGGGAGGGCATTCATCTTGACGGCATCGAAGGAGTTCACGTTGATGCCGAGGACCGCCGCCCGGGGATTGCGGAAAAGGTTGCGCGAGCCGGAAGTGAAGTCCCCCAGGCGGGTGCCCACCGCGATGACGAGGTCCGCTTCCCGCGCAATCCGGTTGGCGGCCAGGCCGCCGGTGACGCCGATGCCGCCGAGGTTGAGCGGATCATCCCAGGGCAGAACCCCTTTGCCCGCCTGTGTTTCGCCGACGGGAATACCGAAAGCCGCGCAGAACTCCGCGAGCGCATGTGCCGCTTCCGAGTACCGGGCGCCGCCGCCGCAAATCACGATGGGGCGCGCGCGGGAGCGTATGAGCGCGACGGCCCTTTCGAGCTCGCCCGCGGTCGGCGCGCGTCTCTCCACGTGATGGACCCGCTTTTCAAGGAACTCTTCCGGGTACTCGTAGGGCTCTCCCTGCACGTCTTGCGGCAGGGCGAGGGTAACGGCGCCTGTTTCGGCCGGGTCGGTCAGCACGCGCATTGCATTGATGCACGCTGCCATGAGCTGCTCGGGACGGTTGATCCTGTCCCAGTAGCGGCTGACCGCGCGGAACGCGTCGTTCGCCGTGGCCGTGTAGTCGTCCCAGCGCTCCATCTGCTGCAGCACGGGATCGGGCTGTCTGCAGGCGAAAACGTCTCCCGGCAGGAGAAGAACGGGGATACGGTTCACCGAAGCGACGCCTGCCGCCGTGATCATGTTCAAAGCGCCGGGGCCAATGGAGCTCGTCACGGCGAGGATCTGCTTTCGATTGAGCTGCTTTGCGTAGCCCACTGCCATGTGGGCGGCGCCTTGTTCGTTGTGGCTCTGGAAGTACGTGAGGCTGTGCTTCCTCTCGGCAAGCGCCTCGCCGAGCCCGACCACGTTGCCGTGGCCGAATATGCCGCACACGCCCCGCACGAACTTGGTTTCCACCCCGTCGAACTCGGCGTACTGAGAGTCGAGGAATTGCAGGAGGGCCTGCGCCATGGTGAGCCGGACGGTCTTCATACGTCGACCTCCGAGATCTTGACCGCGCGGCCTTCGGTGAGAGATTTCTTCGCGGCAAAGCCCATCAGGAGCGGCTTCAAGCCGTCGATGTCGCCGACCGGGCTCGGTTTCCCGTCGATCACCGTATCGAAGAACGCGTTCATCTCGTCGATAAAGGCCTGGCGGTATCGCTCGAGGAAGAAGTACAGCGGTTTGTCGGACGCCACTCCCGCCTCGTTGGAGAGCGTGACGGAGGAGGGTGTGTCGTTCCCGCAGGCCAGCGCGCCTTTGGAGCCGAAAACCTCGACCCGCTGATCGTAGCCGTAGGTGGCTTTGCGCGAGTTGTCGATGACGCCAAGACAGCCGTTCTGGAAAGCGAGGGTCACGATGGCCGTGTCGACATCCCCCGCTTTTCCAATAGCCGGATCCACGAGCACGGCCCCCCGGGCGTACACCTCGACGGCATCGGAGCCCGCGAGATAGCGGGCCATGTCGAAGTCGTGGATGGTCATATCGAGGAAAATGCCGCCTGAAACTTTCACGTACTCGGGAGGCGGGGGGGCGGGATCGCGCGAGGTGATGCGGACGATGTGCGGATCGCCGATGGCCCCCTGCCGGACCTGGTCCCGAATCCGCCTGAAGTTGTGATCGAACCTGCGGTTGAAACCCACCTGCAGCGTCACGCGCGCCCGCTGCACGGCAGCCAGGGCCTTCTTCACCTTGGCCACGGTGAGGTCCACAGGCTTCTCGCAGAAGATGTGCTTTCCCTTTTCCGCCGCGGCCATGACGATGTCGGCGTGCGTGTCGGTGGAGCTGCAGATGAGCACGGCGCCGATCTCGGGGTCGGCGAGCACGTCGCGGAAGTCCGCGCTTACCTGCGTGATCCCCAGACCCGCGGCCCAGTCACGCACCTTGTCCGCCGCGACATCGGCGATCCGCGCAATGGTGACCCGTGGAATGTTGTACGCGATGTTTTCCGCGTGGATCCTTCCGATTCTCCCCGCTCCGATCAGCCCCACCTTCATACGTCCCTCCTCATAGCTGGATGATCTGTTCCTCCCGGAAAGACCGGGTCGCGGCGAACGCGAGTTTCGTGGCCATTGTCCCGTCGTGCACGCTCGCCTGCGGCGTGCGCTTCTCTCGAATACAGTCGACGAACTCCTGGACCTCGGCGAGGTAAGCGGACTCGAAGCGCTCCAGGAAGCTCTGCGAGCACTCACGGACCACGCCGCGCTCGTCCAACAGCTCGACAAAATCCTTCTGCGGCACGTTGGCGATCCTGAGCGACGCCTTTGTGCCGATGATCTCAGTCTCCACCGCGTATCCGTGGGCCGCCGTTCTTCCGGCCAGGAAGAAGGCCATGGCGCCGTTGTCGAAGCGCACCAGGGCGGCAAGGTTGTCACCGTCGCCATACGCGGCGAACTCCGGATGCGCGTAGCAGCCGCCCGTGGCATAGACTGTTTTTGCCTCTCCGCCGAGCATCCAGCGCGCCAGGTCGATGTCGTGCACGGACATGTCGAGGAATTGTCCGCCCGAAGACGGCGCGAACCGTATGGCGCCCTCGATGGCGGACTCGGGATCGACCGAGTAGCCGCGAAAGAGGATCGGCCGGCCGATATATCCCTCATCGATCAGCTTTTTTGCGCGGCGGTAGGAGGGATCGAAGCGGCGCATGAAGCCGAGCATGAAGACCCTGTCAGGATGACGTCCCACCGCGTTCTCCGCCTGGACGCATTCCTCCAGGGTCACGCCAAGAGGCTTTTCGCAGAAAACGTGCAAACCCGCCTCCAGCGCCTGCTCGATCTGCCGGCAATGGGCTGCCGAGCTCGAAGCAATGAGAACCGCATCCAGCTCCGTGTCCCCCAGCATGCGCGCGAAATCGGCGTACCCGCGGGGGACTGCCCACTCACGCCGGGCCGTCTCCACGCGCTCCGGCTCCCACGCGCACACCGCGCTCAGTTCGGCACCGCTGATGCGGAAGGCAATGTTCTCGGCGTGCTTCATCCCGAGCCTGCCCAGGCCGACCATACCGATGCGCACCTTCTTCAATGCCGCTCCTCCTTGCGCGGTCTAGACCTCGCTTGATTGACGGATCACGAGCTTCGGGGAGAGAAGGGTCCGCCGCGCGCTGCGCGGCGTGCCGCCCGCCCTGCGCGTGCGGATCAGCTCGATCAACCGCTCGCAGGTGACGAGGGAAAGCTCCTCGCGGGGCTGGTGGATGGTGGTAAGGGAAGGGCGCATGCTGGCGGCGAGGTCCGTGTCGTCGTAGCCGATCACGGAGATGTCCTGGGGCACGCGTAGACCGAGCTCCCTGACCGCGAGGAGGGATCCGATTGCCATCAGGTCGTTCGACGCAAACAGGGCATCGTAGCCCCGTATGTTCCTGCCCAGGCCCTTCACCGCGTCGTAGCCGGACTCCATGGTCTGGTCGCCCCGAAGCAGATCCTCCGGTCGCAGCTCGATCCCCGCTTCAGACAGACCGCGGCGCAGCCCCGCCAGCCGGAGCCGGTATTCCCGTTCGGTCTCCTTCACACCCTCGGTGGTCAGGCACAGGACGCGCTTCTTTCCAAGGTCGCCGAAGTGCTTTCCCGCGAGGTAACCGCCGTAGTCATTGTCGGGGTAAATGACGTCGACGTCCGCCGGACATTGGTCCGTCGGCGGGTAATGGGAAAACACGAATGGCATGTCCTTCGCGTGCAGGTAGTCGATCAGCTCCTGCTCGAATACGGGCTGCACGATGATGAGCCCGTCCACCTTCTTGCGCGCGACGAGCTTCGTGATGTTGTTTCCGCCGGTGAAGTGGTTGCTGAGAAACGCCACGAGAAGGTCAATGTCGTTGCATTCCAGCACGCTGCGTAAGGAGCTGTGCAGCGTGCCATGGTAGAGATTCACGCCGAAACGGTCGTACTCAGGCGGGAGGATGATGCCGATTGTGCCCACGTGGCGGGTGATAAGGCTTCGCGCGTGGGAATTGAACTCGAAGCCGAGTGCGTCGGCGATGCCGCGGACGCGCTTGCGCGTTTTTTCGGGAATGAGGGTCGAATCATTCAAGCTGCGCGACACGGTTGCCATGCTGACCCCGGCAGCTTTTGCCACGTCCCGAAGTGTCGTCTCCTTGCAAACGTTTGCATTCATCCAGGATCCAGTTATTTTCATTTGTGTTTTTTTGTCAAGGGTATAGGCAGGTGTGAATGCCGCGTGTCGCTGCCGTCAGCCTCTGTCCAGCCACGCCGTTCCGCAGATGTTCTTGAAGTCGCACCAGGGGCACACCGACCTCAAGTCCCGCGCAGGGGCAAAGGGAAGGTCGGGGGAGACGATCTCCCTGAGGAGGCCCAGGATCACGGATTCCAGCTTCGGCCAGGCAGCTTCCGCCTCCCTCGCGTCGGTGAACAGGGGCACTTCGATGCGCGCGTCCATTTCAGTGCGCCCGAGGAGAAGGAACATGGCCTGGATGTCCGACGGAGCGCGGCCTGTTTCCGCGGAGTACAAAAGGACATAGAAGGGAAGCTGGAGCGTGCCGATCGCCGCGCTCCAGGTGGCGCGGTCCTCGATGACCAGTTTCTTGAGCTTCAGCGTGTAGGCGGCGCGATGGGCGGAGGTCTTGTAGTCGATCAGGCGCAGCGTACCGTCGCGCTCCTGCACGACATCCATGCGCCCGCGCAGTGCGAATCCTTCCCTGACCGCGGTTGCGTCGTGCTCCAGGGCCTGGAGGATCACCCGATGCTCCGCGGCCAATGTCCGGATGTAGCGGCCGACGAAATCCCGCAGGTGACGTCTCACCTGGTCACGCAGGAGCCTGTTCGCCCCTGTCTCCGCGGGTCCGAACGAATCTGTGAAAAGCTCGTCCACGAGGCGGGCCATCGCCGCGGGATCGGCATCCTCCGCTGAGAGCGGGCGGCCCGTCCGCGCGGAGAAGTACTCGAAAAGCACCTTGTGGACGAAGGTCCCGATCTCTGGCGCGCCGATCTCTCCGGTGGCTTCCTCGCGCTGGCCGAGCTTGAAAACGTATCTATAGTAGAACTTGAGAGGGCATTTCAGGTATGTATCGAGCCCGGTGGCACTGTATTCGCGCAATCGGAGCCAATCCACCATGTCGGCGGTCTTTTTGACGGGCTCCGGAGGCTTGTTGGAAAGATCCACCCTGTACTGGATCGGGCGAACCAGGCGCTGCTCATCCAGAGTCCCCTGGGCCCTCTGGCGTTCCCAGAGAAAACGCTCCACGAAACGGGATCTCTCTTTCTCGCCGCTTTGTACGAAGAACAAGTGAAGCTCATGGACGCCCGCCGTCAGGGTCTCGAAGTGGTACGCGGCGATGTCCTCCACGTCACGATATGTGGACAGGCCGAGTGCCGCGCGGACGGGGAAGGGGAGGAGGGTGTTCTCCGAGCCGGTCTCAGGCAGCGCTCCCTCGTTGGCATCCAGCACGAATACCCGGTCGAAGCGCAGGTTGCGCGTCTCGAGGGCGCCCAGAACCTGGAGCCCATGCAGGGGAGTGCCTTCAAATGGAAGATAGCAGGTCTGCAGGTAGCGGCGGAGCAGCACGAAGTAGCTGGCCGTGTCGTTGAAGGATTTTACGGACATGAGCGACCGGGAGATGGCCTCCAGCGACCGGACAAACGCCTCGGAAAAAGGCGAAAAATACGGATGGTCGCGGGCCGTGCTTTCGTCGTGCACCCAGGCGATGAGCTCGATGCACCGCTCGGCGAAGTCCTGCACGCTCCTGAAGGACCTGAACCGCGAGATGGTCCGTTCATGGATGTCGGTGAGGTGCGCGTGCAGCGCCGCCGCCATGGCGTCCCGATTTTCCTGGGTAATCCTCCTCGCCGCCTCGTCGAACAGAGCCCGGTCATTCTCGATCTCTTCCAGCGTGGCGAACCTGCGTGTCCGGGTATGCGCAAGGCGCTCCTCCAGGGCGTGGAAAAGGACCCGTGTCGCCTCGGCGGAGGCGCCGAGCCGGATGTTTTTCACGTACGGGTGCAGCACGAAGGAGATATAGTCCGGCAGATACACGCGCTCCTCGTCCATGGAACCGACAAGCTCCATGAGCGTGTTGAGAAATCCGTAGAGCGGCGTGCGCGGCAGCGGGTAGCCGAGGGAGATGTTGTAGCTTTCCTCGTCGAACCGGGAAAGGCACTGCCGCACCAGAGGGAAAAGAGTGTCCGGCCTGGGGAGCACGATCAGCGTGCGGCTGTCGGCGGATTTCAGCGCTGCGTTCAGCGCAAAGACCTGCCCATGAGTATCCGGGCTGCCGTAGAAATGGATCTCGGGCCGGGGAGCCGCTTCCCCTCCCGTCTCTTCGACGCCGGTGACGGCGAGCCCCTTGATCTTTTTCCGCAGCCCCGGGCCTTCCTGAAACACAACCTGGACAGAAGGCCACAGCCTGAGCTTTCGGAACAGGGTCATCTCTGATTCGGTAAGGGCGTAGAATCCGGCGAGGATGATCAGGCCGTGCATCGGAAGGTCGCCCGGCTCGATTGCCTCTGCAACCAGGCGATAGCGGGAGGACCTCGTGGAGAGACCCTCTTTCTCCACGGCGGGATAAAAAGAATCGTAAAAATAGGCGAGTGACTGGAGACGCTCCCGGGAACGCGGCGGCACTTCCTGCTCGACCAGAGTCTGCACCTCCGCCGCTTTCCGCGATGCGACATTCTCGATCAGGAGCTCCTCCAGGTCGCGGTGGATCTTCAGCCCGATGGGGAAAAAGCTGTCCAATGTCATGAACGCCTTGCCGCCAAGCGGCCGGGCGGCGGCAAGCTGGATATCGTGCAGAATGGCCACGGCATCGATGGGCTCGATCTTCGGCCGGGTGCGCCCCGCGCGCTCATTGCGTGTCTCGTACACCAGGTCGACAAGCTCATCCATTGAAAGGATCCGCGGCGGAACAAAGCTCGATCTCAAATCTTCCGCGAGGCGTCGGCGCAGAAAATGGGCGGGCCGCTTGCCGGGGAAGACCACCAGAGATTCCCGGACGTCCCGGCCCGCGTCCATCAGACGCCGCGCGATTTCATCGATGAGGCTCGCTGCCGCGGGGAGGATCGTGGCGTTCAGAGGACCCTCCGCACGCTTCCCGCGTCCACATAGGCGAGGAGGGCTTCCACTTTTCTTTCAGGATACACCTGGCGAAGGATTCGCGCGTACGTGCGCATGTCTTCCTCGTAGCGGCCGGCCTCTTCTGCGCCCGTCTTGAAGTCAACCACGGTGACACGGTCCGCGTCCACGACGACCCTGTCCATTCGGAAAAGCCTGCCGGCCTCATCGCAGAACTCCTGCTCGCGAAGCACGAGGCGTCCGGGCGCCGGGGTGAACAGTTTCCCCAGCTCCGTGGCGCGCAGCACGCGCACAAGGGCTTCTGCGGCGTCCGCGAGCTCTGCCGGGTCTTCCCGGGTCTCTTGAGCGGTCCGCGCGGCCGCTGCCTTGAGGATCTCCCTCATGTCGGCACCTGCGTACTCCACAAGCTCGAGCATCCTGTGCACACGTTCGCCCCGGCGTCTCTCGCGGCGGCCCAGGCGACCCGTGGCGAACGGGGCGGGGACCGGCCGTGCCTCATGGGAGAGAGGCGGGCCGGACTCGGGCGGGGCCGCCTCGAAGACAGGAGCGCCCTTTTGCGCCGAGGCCTGAAACCCGGCCGCGGGGAGGATGTCGAAGGGGAAAGTGTCCCGGTCCCGTTTCACTCCGATCACATACATTTCACGCTTTGCGCGCGTGAGGGAGACATACAATCCGTTCAGCCGGTTGACCTTCTCTTTGGCAACCTCCTCTTCGTAGAGGGCGCGCAGCGAAGGGTCCCTGTCGGCGACCGACCGGGTGAGCCGAACAAGGCTCACCTCGCTGCCTTCCCGCACGAGCGTGTGCTCGAAACCGCGGTTGGATTCTCCGTAGAGAAGGACGATGACCACGGGAAACCCCAGGCCTTTCGCCTTGTGCACGGTCATGGCGCGCACGGACTCGGCACCGCGTGGAACGTCTATGGCCCACTCCCCGCCGTCGCCGCCCGCCTGTCCCAGGAACTCCCGCAGGCTGTTCGTGCCTGAACCTTCGAAATCCTTGACGGTCTCCAGGAGCTTGGCCAGCGTGGCTTCCTCCTCGCGGGCCATCGCAAAGACGTCGAAGACGACGTACGCTTCGCTCACCAGGTCGTAAAGGGGGAGATACCCTGCCGACCTGAATAGACCGGCAAAGCAATCCTTCCACAATGCCGCGTACTCGCGCTGAAATGCCTTGTACAGGGGCCTCTCATTGCGGCCCCGGAAAAGAAACTCGTGAAGCCGGGTCGTGTCGGTCCACCCGTGGCGCTGCGTCAGCGTGCGCGCGAATATGTTCCCCAGGAGAAACGTCGCAAAGGCGAGGTCGTCCGGAGGCGAATCGAGGAACCCGAGCAGGGCGAGCATCTCCCCTGCGATCTTTCTGGAACGCACGTCCAGGCTGCTGAAGGAGACGAACGGGATACTCATTTCATTCAGCCAGGAGGTCGCGGTGACAACCTGGTCGTTCCGGGAAGCCAGGAGGGCGACATCCCCCCACCCGTATCCGCGGCGCTTCAGGTCTTTCAAGATCTGCTGGATCTTCACGCGCTCCGGCGGGTCCTCGTCGTTTCTTTCGAGGATGTGCATCTCCACGTACCCTGGATCGTCGCCTGCGCGCGGTTTCTGCGTCCAGGCATCCAGCCCGCTCCTGCGCGCCGCATCCCGGTACTCGGGGGACGCACTGGCGTTCGCGCAGAAAACTTCGGATACAAACTCGACCACCCGCGGTCGACTGCGCCAGTTGACCGGCAGCTCGCGTACCGAGAGTCCTGCTGAAGGGAATGGGGTGGTGGTTTCAAGAGACTTCATGATCGTGTAGTCGGCGTGCCGGAAGCCGTAGATTGCCTGCTTGGTGTCGCCGACCACGAAGAGACTCCCGCCCATGGCCAGGGAGTTCTCCACCAGGGGATAGAGATTGCGCCACTGGAGCGGTGAAGTGTCCTGGAACTCGTCCACGAGGAAGTGCCAGACCCGGTCCCCGATGCGGAAGTAGATCTCGGGGATGATGTCCTGGGTGAGGTACTCGCCGAGGGTGCGATTGATGTCGCCGATGAACACCCTGCCCTGGCCGCGCTTTACCTTCTCCACCGTCGCGGAGAGCGCGGCGTGCAGCCGGAGATAGGGCTGATAGTATGCGCGGGCCCGGCACCCGGCGTACTCTCCGACCAGGAAGACGGTTTCCTCCCACGCGGCCCGGATCTCGTCATGGAGAACCTGCGCGCCTGCATCACGCGGGCCGGGTTTCTTCACGGGACCCCGTTTCATGCTGCGCCCGGCAAGGTCGCTGAACTTCCCATCCCGGGCGCTCGCCAGAGCCTCACGGAATGCTGACCGGGCGCTTTCCTCGAGCCCCGAGGCGTCCACAATGCCCGCAACATGCTCGAGACTCTCGCTGATCCGCTCCTCCAATTGCCTCATGCGCGGACCCAATTCCACGAAGGACACCCGCTCCTCCCGCGCGGAAAGCTTCGATTCGATCTTCTTGACCTCGTCGAGCAGCGGCGATGACGGGTCCCATTGAAAGGCGTCCTCCCCCCCCTTGAACCCGAGCACTGTACGGATGGTCTCGTCGAGGAGGGCAGCCGGGGGGCTGCCTTCGCGCGCTTCGCGCAGGAAGAGGGTGAACGCGTAGTCGATGAGCGGACCGGCGTCCATGACGATCTCGAAATCCGGGCTGTAGCCGAAATCCAACGCCGATGCGCGGAACACGGTGGACATGAAGCTGTCAATGGTATTCACCTGGAAGTCGGAATACCGGGTCAGGATTTCCTCGATGAGCTCTCCCGCCTTGCGGGCCGTGCGCTCTTCTCCGCCCTCGGTGACCGCCGCCAGGGCCGCCAGCCTTTCGGGATGCCGGAGGTGCGTCATCTTCAACCATTCGAGGACGCTCTCCCTCATTTCCCGCGAGGCATTGTTGGAGAAAGTGATGGCAAGGACATTGCGCAGGTCGTTTTTCGGCACCCTGCTCGACAGGAGGAACTGCGCATAGCGCTCCGTCAGCGCATATGTCTTCCCCGAGCCGGCGGAGGCCTTGAGGACCGTGACGCTCGGAAATCGGATCAGGCCGTCCGGCTCGAGGTCAGGCATGGCTGTCGATGATAGCCATGGTGGATGGCGTTGACAAGGAGCGCGCTTTGGCGCCGCCGCATGGACCTCTTTCAAATGTCAGTAAATGTGATAGACTATATTTGGGATCGGGCATGGAGTTCTGATGGATCATTGACCATCCCTTCACATTCCAGGCTGGGATCTGCGCAGAGTTCGGGGTCCTGGTCCCGCATCGGCCCTTCTCCACAGATTGCCCGCGGCAATCTGCGGGGCCCGCACACCATTCAGAAGTACTGTCAGAGCAGCCGCTGAAATCGGCCGCGCGTGATGGTACCTTCGATCCAGGAGAAAGCAGCGGTGATCACGGCTGAGATAAAACCTGTTGCCCGCATGCGAGATGCCCCCGGCAAGGCAGGGTTGAACGGTTCGACAGCCGCACGGGGCAAAGAGCCGGACGTCGTGCTGCCCCGGTCCATTGAGTCCGCCCACGGGCGGATGAGCGCGAGAAAGCACAAGATCCTCATCCTGCTTCTCATTCAACTCGCCTTCTTCACCGGCCTGTGGCTCGCTGCACGAAGCGCGGCCACGATGATCTATCCGGGAGCGAACCTCTGGTCCTACCGCCTCGTCCTGCCGATTGCGCTCTTCTTCCTTTCGTACTTCCTCCTCAACTGGAGGAACATCTACTCGCGGGACTACCACTACTACCTTCGGCGCGCCCACAGAACGGTTCTGAAAAACGGTTTGCTTCCCGTGGCACTCGCCTGCCTCGGCTTCCTGCTCCTGGGGACCTGGCGGATCGAGCCCGTCCCGCTCATGCTCGTTTTCCTTGCCGCGGGATTCGTGAGCTTCGCCATTGCCGACGGCTGTCAGTACCTTTGGATCCGTTATCTGAGCCACCTCGGGTACTTCCGGAGGAAGATCCTCGTGGTGGGCGCCCCCGGCACCGGCCTCTCGACCAACTCGGGCGTGCGTGACTTCGGCTCCACGAAAATCTACGCCGGCGAGATCGACCGGTCGAACGGTGCCTGGCTCTGGAGGCCGGCAGGGGGTGGAGCGGCCAGCGTTGTGAGGGACTTCTCACAGATCAAGACGATCATCCTGAAGGAAAACATCGGGGACGTCCTCGTGTTCCTCGACGGCGCCGCAGATCGGGGCTTCGAAAGAGAGCTTGTCGACTACTGCCAGTCCCTGTCCATCAGCTACTCCCTCGTGCCGGAGAAAGCGGGGACGCAGCAGAAGGGAATCGCGAGCCTCCTCTTCCCGAACATTCCCGTATCCGAGAGATTCGTGGGGCCCCGGGATTCCCTCACGGCGGTTTCCGCAAAGCGGCTCCTCGATATCGCGGTCTCGCTGCTCTGCCTCGCCCTGTTCCTCCCGGCGGGGCTGCTCATCGCCTTGGCGATCCTCGTCCGGGACGGCCCCCCTGTGTTCTACGTGTCCTCGCGGATAGGCAAGAACGGAAAACCGATGCGCTTCTTCAAATTCCGCACGATGATCCGCAACGCAGAGGAGGAAAAGGAGAAGCTTCTCGCCTTCAACGCCCGGAGCGACGGACCGCTGTTCAAGATGAAGAATGATCCGAGGGTCACCGTGATCGGAAAGCTGCTCAGGAGGTACAGTCTCGACGAGTTTCCCCAGTTCCTGAACGTCCTTCTGGGCACCATGAGCCTTGTGGGGCCGAGACCGCACCTGCCGCGTGAGGTGGCGGAGTATCGGGAGGGCGACTACCTGCGGCTGGAATGCATGCCCGGTATCGTCGGGATTCCCCAAGTGTCGAGGGGGAACATCACCATGGGCTTCCGTGAGTGGGTGGAGCTGGACCTTTCCTACCGACGCAACTGGTCATTTTCCTTCGACGTGGGCATCATCAAGAAGACGATCAGCCTGTTCTTCCGTGCGCTCTTCTCGCGCCGCGGTTCCGACCATTACTGAGCGGAAGGCCATGAGCCGACAATGGGGCCTGTCGACGCTGCTCATGATCGCGTGCGCCTGCGTGCTGCACGCTCAGGAACAGCTGCCCGTGGACATCGACGATCCCGTATACCCCCTCCTCGAGATCTCCGCCATCAGGGGCCTCGTTGCTCCCGGGTCGGTGGTGAAGCCCTACAGCGAAAGAGAGGTCCGCAGCCGCCTGGATGCGGCCCGCACGGGCGAACGGCTCAGTCCCGAGGAGCGCGGCATTCTCGACGAGATGGCGAGGCGCTTCCCGAAAGGGGACGCGCCGGTGGCATACCTGGAAACCGCGGGGGAATCAAGCATCCGCGCCGACCTTTCCCAGGCAGGGGTGATCGACTTCTCTGTCATGGGCGAGGTAGGGATCCTGGGCAGCCTGTGGTCCACGGGCTCCTACCGTCTCCAGCTCCAAGGCTTTCTGGACATGCTGAACCCTGAGGCCTTCGCGCCGTTCGATTTCACCAAGCAATATGACGGTTCCCAGGTCTGGACCGCAGGTCAGACCGTGCAGTATTCCAACGGCATCAACGGGCACCTGAACTTTGCCTCCGCCGCGCTCTCGGCCCTCTCATTCGATTTCTTCGATCACGCCCTCAACCTGCAGTTCACCCGGACGCGCCGTGAGTGGGGCCCCGGCGAAGGGAGCCTGAGCCTCTCGGGCACCGCCCGGCCGATCGAGGGCTTCAGCGTCAGCACGCGCCCAGTCTCCTGGGCGGGCTTCCACTTCCTCGCCGGGACCCTTGGCAGCTGGTGGAACTCCGCTGCGGAGCAGAAGATGTTCTCGATCCATCGCATCGAGCTGTTCCCTTATGACTGGCTGTACCTTTCGCCGTGGGAGACTGTGGTCTACGCCAAGAGGCTTGAGCTTTCCTATCTCAATCCCCTCTTCCCTTTCTACTTCGGGCAGCAGCTGGGCGGAGACATCGACAACCTCGCCCTGGGCGGAGACATCGCCGTCACGATTGCCCCATTTGCGCGGGTGTATGCCTCCCTTTACATCGATGAGATATCCTTTGTGCCTCTTTCCACGTTTTTTACTCGCGCGAACAACCAGTACGCCTGGCAGGTCGGGATGAAGGTGCCGCTCCCCTGGCCCGCATGGTCGCTTTTCGTCTTCCAGTACACCAAGATCGAGCCGTACAACTACACTCACTACCTCCAGACGGTCCCACAGTACACCACGCCCATCAATATCAATTATACAAACGACGGTGAGAACATCGGCTACCATCTCCCCCCCAACTCCGACGAATTCCTCGTCCGCCTCTCCGCCCATCCCGCCCCAAGGCTGTCGGCAATGGCGCAATATCAGCTCATCCGCCATGGGACCGGACTTCTTTCGCTGGGCCAGATCGAAGGCGACATCAACAAACCGATCGACTACCGTTTGTCCTATCCAAGGAAGGATTTCCTCCACGACGGTATTTACGAGTGGATTCATATTGCCCGCCTCGACCTTTCATATTCATTCCCGGCCCTCCATGCCTCAGTGTGGGCCGAATATGCCCTTGTTTTCGCTTCAAATTACACGAATATCCCGGGAAACAATGTGATGAAGAACCTCGTCGGCATCGGCGTGAAGTTCCGGGGTGCAACGTGGTCCGGCGGAGAGTAGGCTCGATCCGCTGCTGCTATGACGGCGGCGCCGGGGCGTCAGAATCCGGCAGGACTATCCGGAACCCCGCCGAACCCTGGAAAAGGAAAGGTGAGAAGCCGATATCCGAGAAGCCCGAGAGAAAGTCTGTCCCGAAGGTCCAGACGCTGGTGCGCAAACCGAAAGTCAGGGCAAACGCCGGACTGATGAGCAGGTCGATTCCCGCTCCCACGATGGCAGAAGCCAGGCCGTGAGAAGGACCGATGGGGTCGTCGTACCGCCGGAGAAGCGCTTCGTAGGCGAAATTGAAATCGAGGCGGTAAGGAACGTTCTTTTCGAAAACCTTCACGTCGAACGAATAGGCGGTGAGACTGTCGATCACGGGGATGGAGCCTTTGAAGTAGTCGAGCTCCTTATACGACAGGCCGAAGGAGCAGATGGCGGAATTGCGAATGTAGAACCCAAGGATGATTTCGTTGCGCTGGGCTGAATTATCTCCGGTGCTTGTCAGTGCGCCCAGCGAACCGTCCGTCCGCAGGGACACGAATGCCACGCCCGGGAACTCCGCACGGAGCAGCGAGGAAATTCCGGACTTCAAGATGGTCGAAGAGGAGTTCAGAAGCCCCAGGTAGGGGCCTATCCCCACCCGAAAATAGTCTGTCTTGTACTGAAACAGCGCGGAGAGGGAGTTCCCCACGATGAGATCCCTGTTCAGCGCCGCATCGACCTGGATGCTGCTGGAGAAATTCTGAGTCAGGAACAGCGACCCGCCCCAGAAGTAGTCTGCCCCGGTGTAGGTGGCGTCCGCGGGGTCCCGTGTCGGCGTGAAACCAAGGTTGCCGAGCTGGAAGCTCGCCTCGATCTCCAGCCCTGCCGCGGAGGATGCGGCGCCGCAAAGGAGCGCCGTGATGATGATGGTCAGAGCGAATGTTCTCGTCATGTGCGCTGCCGCGTTACCGGGGGCAGCATATCACGAACTCTCGTTCAACGGTAGCCGGAGGGCCGGCGGACACGCTGCCAGAGCACGAGGGGCAGAAAGGGCGCCGAGTCGATGAAGTACCGGCGAAAAAGCCTTCTCGGTTCCCGCAGGAACCGGTAGAACCACTCCAGCCCCGCCTTCTGCATCCAGTTGGGCGCGCGCCGGACGGAACCGCTGCACATGTCGAAGGCGGCGCCCACCCCAATGGCCAGTCGTACGTCGAGCCTCTCCAGATTGGCGTGGATCCACAGCTCCTGCCGGGGCGCGCCCAATCCGACCCACAGGATATCCGGCCGTGCCGCGTTGACGCGGCGGACGATTTCGTCGTTGGTAAGGGCGGAAAACACGGGGGAGACGGGGGGAGCAAAGGAGCCGACCAGGCAGAGGCTGGGAAATCGTCGAAGGAGCACCTTTTCCAGCCTTCCGACAACCTCAGAAGTCGAACCTAGAAAGAAACACGTGTAACCCCTGATCTCTGCCACGCGGGAGAGCTCCCCGAGCAGGTCGGAACCGGCCACCCGGCCGGGAATCGGTGCGCCGAGGATGCGTGATGCCCACAGGAGCGGAACCCCGTCGGGCAGCACCATCGAGGCGCCGTTGCAGATGTCGAGGAAACGACGGTCACGGCGAGCGTACATGAGCGAGGTGGCCGGAAGGACGATCGCCTGGTGGGCGCCGCCCGCCTTGATCAGGCCCTCGAGCTTCTCTGTGGCGCTTCGCAGAGAGACGCGGTCCACGGCGCATCCGAGGATCTCCACTCGACAATCCTGGCCTCTCCTTCTCATCCTTGCACGCCCTTCCCTTCGCGTGCCCGCGAATAGAGATTCATCAGGAGAGCATAGTTCGCCTCTGCCGTGAATTTCGAGAGGAACTCGGTCCGCGCCTCCGCGCCCATCATCCGCGTCTCCCGCGGCCGGTCCCACAGACGCTGCACCGCTGCGGCAAGGTCATGCGGATCCCCCGATTTGAAGTGGACGCCGGTACGCCCGTGATCGACGATCTCCGCTGCTGCCCCGATATCGGTTGAAATGACCGGCAGGCCGCACGCGAAGGCTTCCGCGATCACCAGGGGGAAGTTCTCGTAACAGGTCGATGGAAACATGAGGAATCGAGCCCGCTTCATCATGTCGAAGACTTCCTGACGGGTACGAGCACCGTAGACCCGAACCGTTCCCGGCGGCCGCGACCGCGCGAACCTGTCCACGAGCTCCCGCATCGGCCCGTCTCCGCAGATGGCAAGGGGAACCCGAGAGAGATTCAGCCAGCCATCGAGCAGCACCCGGATCCCCTTCTCCGTCGCGAGCCTTCCCACGAACAGGGCGAAATCCCCTTCTGCGCGTCCCCCGCCTGGATCCGGATGCACGAAGTTCGGCTTCACTGCGATCAGCTCTTCCGCGATACCTCCCTCGATGAATTTCCTCCTGGAAAACTCTGACAGCGCAATGAAGAGATCTACCTTGTTCCGCCAGGTCCCGAGTATGCGGTGCGTCTCCAGCATGATCGTCACACCGGCGGTCTGCAGGCGGGAGCCGCGGTAGCAGGCATGGAGCACGCCGGGCCACAAGAGGCGCTTGCCCACGCAATCCTCGCAGGGACGGCCTGAACGGAAAAAGAGGGCCGCCGCGCAAAGCAGCCGATAGTTATGCAAAGTCTGGATCACGGGGGTGCCGGTCTCGCGGCAGGCCCAATAGGCGGAAGGGGAGACGAGCGGGAATGTATTGTGAAAGTGCGCAACCTCGGGGCGCTCTCGGCGGATGAGGTCCCGCAACCTCGAGCGGGTGCCAGAGGACCACACGCTCCGAACGGCGGCCGCGGGCCGCCCGATCTCGTCGATGCGCCGATTATCCTCCACATACTCCACCACGTCGTGGCCGTGGCGGCGCAGAAGGTCGGACTCTTGCAGGAACACGGCGTCCTCGCCGCCGCTGTGGAGATATCGGTTATGGACGAGAAGGATCATCGACACGCGCCACTGCGGTATGAGCCGGTTCTTCTGACCTCATGTCCCGGGTCTCAGGCACTGCAGTATGCCGTTCTTGAAATTCTCTACCATTGCCTCCAGGGAATACCTGCCTGCGCTTGCCAGAGCACCGGCACTCAGACGACGGTAGAGCGATCGGTCGGAAAGAACGCCTACGACGGTGTCGACATAGTCCGCCAAAACCGGCCGACACATCAAGCCGTTCCTGCCGTTTTCAAAATAGTCGATCTCGGGTCCATGGCCAGGAATGTCAGTGGTTATGACGGGGAGCCCGCACGCGAAGGCATCGAGGATCCCCAATCCCATGACGCCCGGATTAAGAACCACTTGGGCCAGCCTGAAATACAACGCCTTTTCCCGGCCCAGCCTGGCGCCCACATGGTGCACCCAGCCTTCTCCTTCCACAAATGTCTCAACGACCCTTTTTTCAGGACCGTCACCGACAATGATCAGATGGAAATGGGGAATGCGTGCTCTGATTCTTCTCGATGCGCCCATGAGAAAACGCAGATGCTTGTCCCTGTACAGGCGGCCGCAGAAGAGTCCCACCTGGCACTCCGGTGGCATGCCCAGTTCGGATCGGGCCCGTTCGAGATCCCGGTCGGAGATCTCGGCCAGTTGATTCTGGAAACGCTTCACGTCCAGGCTGTTCTGCACGACGGTAATGACCTCGGCGGGGACGCCTTTCGATTTCAGGTAACGTGCGGTGCTGTCCGTATAGGCAAACCACCAATCCGGATACCTGACGAGCCGCGCTTTGATCCTCTCTGAAAGGCTGTTCGCCGTGCGACGCTGGCGGTTCCAGCCGTGCCCCCAGAAAGCGACCTTCTTGATTCCCAGACATGAAAGCACCAGCAGCAGGTAGTTCACCAGGTGCTTGTTGGCCTGCTCCACGATGACAAGGTCCGCGCGCACGATCTCTCCCAGCACGGGCTGGAGCAGCACGCGCGCGTTGAAGAGCCAGTAATTTCTGGTCCTTGTCCCGAATGCGAGTTCGTGCGGGACGCTGCGGCAACCTTGCCCCTCGATTTTCGATTGTTGACCGTATGCTACACGAAGAGCTACTTCGTCCTGCCTGAGGGCTTCATAGAGCCTTTCGAAGAAGGGCACGCGGTACTCCGGAATGAACGTCTCGACTATCAGGACGTTCTTCACTGCCCTGCGACCTCATCATAGATCCGCTCCAGCAAACGCGTCTGTTTGCGCAGATCGAACGCCTCGCACACGTACTCACGCCCACGGCGACCCATCCTGCTTGCCAATGCAGCATCAGAGAGCAGTTCCTCCAATCTTTCGGCCAGGGCAACGTCATCCTTCTCCGCCACCAGGAACCCCGTCTCCCCGTCAAGCACCGCTTCCGGAATCCCTCCATGCCGGGTTGCCACAACCGGTATGCCGCAGGCGGACGCTTCGTTGAACACTATCCCCAGCGCCTCGCTCTGCCCATTCTCTGCCTTCTGGCTGGGAAGCGCAAAGACCCTTGCTCCCCGCATCAATTCGACTATCTTATCATGGGGTTGCGCTCCAAGGAACCTGACTCTCGTTGCTATCCCCAGTGTGTGGGCCAATGAATGAAGCGTCCCGGTCAAGGGACCCTCGCCTACCTGAAGAAGCGACAGCGCCCGGTGGTTTTTCGCCAGGCGAGAGAATGCCCGCAAGAGCACGTCGATCCCCTTCACGGCCACATGACGACCGACGCAGAGGATGTACGGTTCATCGCAAACGCGCTCCGCGGGTTTGAATCTTTCCGTATCTACCCCGATGTAGTGCGTCCTCACTTTTCGGTCAGGATAGCCCTTGTCCAACAGCCGCCTGCGGAGAAAGCCGGAAACCGCCAGAAAAAGGGCCGCTTCCTTCTTCAGCTTCTCCTCCTTCAGCAGGAAGTGGTAATTGTACAACTTCCCTGACAGCAACAGGGAGCGACGCGCTACCGTACAATCTCCTCCATGGAAGGTGACAATCAGCGGGATCCGGAGCCTTCGCGCAAGTGGCATGACACAGACGCCGTCCGGACCGAAGTGTGCGTGCAAGAGTGACAGTTCTCGCAATCTGACGGTACTGCCAAGCAACAGAGCAAGATGAGTGCCGGCAAACAGGAGGACGCGCAATCGCCCAGCCCGTCCTTCGGAGAGCGCAATGTGCTCGAAGTCCACCGGGCCACACTTGGTGCGCACCAGGAAGAAGGGCGTATATCGAGCCATCGCCGCGGCCTGCTGAGTAATAAAAGCCTCAGAGGCGAGAGGATATGCTGTTCTGTAGATACCTATCTTTCTCATGGTTCTTTAAGGAAGCGTCGCTACTCATGCGCGAAATCGTCGACGCAAGAGCCAACAGGACAAAAAGCTGTGCCTGCTCAACAACTCCCTGATTTGCCGGTTCGAAAAAGTAGATCCCTAGGAGCGCGATCAGGGCCGAAAACAGAAAAAGGCCCGCAGTCTTCTGCCAGTCGTTCGCGCTTTGCAGCTTGTTCGCAAGACGCCTCAGGGCAATGGTCAACATGCCGATGTACAGAAAAAGAGCGGGAAAACCGGAATAAATGATTTGATTCAGATAGGCGTTGTGAGCGTTGGGATACTCCATGCTCGCATAGAGAGCGCTCAATCCCGTCATGTTTGCAAATCCATTTCCCAGTATCGCCACAAACACGTCCGAGCGGATTGCCAGAAACGTCACCTTCCAGAGCTCATATCTTGCCAGCATGGTACCGAAGAGCCTGCCATATTCAGGATATGCCCAAAGACTAAATGCCGTAATTCCAAAAATGGAAGCCGTCAGAATGGCCAGACCAGTTGCCAGGTACCGCTTCTTTAAAATCCCCAGAACAGGAATCAGGGTCACACCAATCAAGGTAAACGCGAATGCGACCTTGGCATAGGTGTACCACAAGTTGCAAAAAAGCAATAGCCAGAGCGCCAGGAGCAGCACTTTTGTGTGCGTGTGCAAAGAACGGCTCTTGAACAGCAGGGCAGGGATGAGAATTGCGGAAGGTACCAGGAACAGGGCATAGCCGTTGGGATGAGTAAAGAATCCCGTCGCGAGATTTCCGCTGACGACCTCGGCTGACAAGTCCATTTTCATTCGTGCGCCTTCGTTCAGGTCAACAATCGTGGGGCCGCCCGTCACCACCTGGGACAATCCGAGCAGAAGGTTCAATGCAGTTCCCGAAAGAAAGGCGAGCGCAACGCCCTTGAATGCACGAAGGTCGCGGACAGAGATTGCCACCAGAAAGTACACTATCAGGCTTGGAACCAGGTCCTTGTAGAAACGTAGCGCATCCGAGGATCTGACGAGACTCGCCAGCGATGCCAGCCCCGTCCAGATGAAGTACAAGGCTATCAGGCGATTGTTCCTGTGTATGGCAATAATTCTCTTGGACAGCTCATCTCCCTCCATCGCAAGTTTCGCAAAGAGAACGACAACAGCCAGGTAGGACAATGCTTCCACTATCGTGATGCTGGGAAGACCTTCAATGCCGGAAAAGAACCGGTAGTCCACGGTGATGGAAAAGATTATCAGCAACGTCAGGATGTAGATTGGGTTCTTCATGCCTTCATCAGACTTTCACCGCACTGAACGTGAAATGCCCGCATTGTGCTGAGAGCTTCCTTGAACGCGTGATACTGTTCCGAGGTATCCTGCGACAGGTAGGGATAGATCAGGCTCATGTACCCAGCGGGTTTCCGCTCCCTCTTACTCTGCATTCTTCACTCTCAGCAGCGGCAAAACAATTGGAGTGAACACCATCAGGCTGATCGCAGAAAAAACCAGTGCCTTCAAGAGCGAAGGGACGGCTTCCAGGTATCTGGAGACCGCAATAATCAACAGGGCTGAAATGATTATCAGCCCCCCCATTGTCAAGTACGGAAGCGGCACCGGATGAATGCGCTGAGATATGACCGTCAGGAACGCCGTATAGCAGATGTGACTTAGTATGGTCGCGTAGGCGGCACCAACTATGCCAAAGCGGGGAATCAACAGGAAACATAGCGCGCCATTGACCACCGCCGCCGTGAGAGCCCCATAGATGTTCCAATGCGTCTTTCCCTCTTTCAACGCTCCCACGTTGAGCGGGTATGCCATTCCTCGCGCAACCATCGAGAAAATCAAAAGCAGGGCAACATGGCGATTCGGGGGAACTCCAGGGGCGAACCAGGAAACAACCCAATCGGAGGCAAGCCAGAGGGTGCCCGCGGCAACCAGCAGCGCAACCAGCATGGCAACGCTGACAGCTCTGAAGAAACGGCGTCCGCCGTCCTTGGACTCAAGCCAGAGGAATCTTTCGGTGGGCCACCACAACCCAAAGGGCGTAATAATGAGCACTTCCACTATCGAAGAAAGCTTTGCATAAATCACATAAGTGGCCAATTGGGCGTGGTCAATGTAGAGGTTCAGGATATATCGGGCCGCGAATTCGATTGCCATCGCCAGCAATCCGGTCGCCAGCAAGGGCAGACCGTACCGTACCGCATCGATATAGATTCGCCAATGCGATTCGTGACGCTCTTCGGGAGTGAAAAACTGTTTGAAATGCAGGAGCCTGACCGCTAGAAAGCCTGATGCAAGCCCGACTAGAGAAGTCCAAAAGCTCCAGGTTATTATGTCTTCAGCCTTGTGTACCTTTGGAAGGTGGTAATGAAGGGCCAGCACAAGGACGATCAGGAAAGCCAGCACTTTGAGGAAAGACGAAACAGCAAACCCTCCCATGCTCCCTGCAGCCCGGTAGGATGAAAACAGCAGCGTGAAGATCGATTCCGTGTAAATGAGAAGAGCAAGAAACAAGGGACCAGGCCAGGCAAGACCCAGCCGAAAAGAGACAAAGAAAACCGCCGTGCCTACCGCAATCAACAGAGGTTGTCCGGCCAGAAAAAGGGCTCTCAAGGCGACAATCGGCGAAAGCCTATCCTGGCTGATCTGCTTGATGATACCGAAATTGATCCCCAGAAGCACCAATTGCGAAAGCACGACGACAGCGGGTTCAAACAGAGACCACCGCCCGAACTCTGCTGCCCCCAGGTTCCGTATCAGCAGACTCACGAAGAAGAATCTCGCGATGGCCGTTGTCGTGGTAACGACAAAGTAGCCAGGGAGATACGCCAGCCTCTTCAGCATTTGCCGCGAGCCAGGATATATAATGAGCCTCCGAAAATCCGCATCAACGGGCTCAATCCAACCCATCTTCGGAGGAAGGCGAACCTCGCAGAGCCCCTGTAGTAGAAGGAATGGTCAATGGCGAACCACTCGATCAGCTCAAGACGACTGCGAATGATCGACAACGCACTCCTCACCGTGTAGCCTCGCAGATGCGCATTGTAGTGCCTTGAACCAAAGACCATTTCAAGTGGCTTGGTTTTCCCGCGCAAAAGATAGCCCAGGACAGAGACCGAAAGACTCCTCTCGATCGGCATCTTGATGAGGACAAATCTACATCTTGCGCCGGCATCATCGAGAAGAGTGCCTTCATCCTCTACGTGCTCCAGGATATCCGACAGTATGACGACATCGTATCGATCACCGTTTCCGCTGAACAAGCTGTTGAGAAAATGAATGCCGGGGTATTTTCCGCGTCCCGCGTCGCAAAACTCACCGCTGGGTTCATAGTTGAATTGATCCCTTGCGCCAAGAAGCCCGCCGACGACGGACAAAACGGTGCCTTCCGCTCCACCAATCTCACAAATCGAGCCTGGGCGTTCATGAGGAAAGTTTCTTTTGAACAAGCTTGCCAGATGAATTGCCTTCCATTGCAGAACAATCTCGCGAAACGGATCTTCGAGCTGCTTTTCGGCCCATGCGCTGTAGAACTGTGAATTGAAATCGTTCGCGCGTTGTCCGCGAATCATTTTTCGCACATCAGTGAACAATGATATGTAAACAAGCGGGTTGCAACGGCGGGGAGAGCTCCCAGAAGCCATTGTTTCACATAGAACCGAAAGAAAGCCTTCTTACCGAACCGATACCTGTAGACAATGTAGGATGGATTCGTGACGGTCTGGCGCAGCACCCTCAGGCCGACACTCTGAACAAGCCTTCGAATGCTCTTGGGCGAGTAGGAATTTATGTGCCCGACCTGGTCGAATGTGAAGTCCCTCTTTTGTCGAATGGTATCCTCCAAGGGAACTTCGACGAATACGTAACGTGCCACTCTCTTTGCTTCGTACAGCAGCTTCCTCGGATACTCGGCGTGTTCGAGCACGTGGCTGAGAAGAGCCAGGTCGAACGTGTTGTCCCCGTAGGGAATATGATATCCGTCATAGAGCCTGCATTCTCTCAGTGAACCGATCTTTCTTTCGCCTATTCTTGATACCGCATTCTCTGATATCTCCAGCGCGTACAATTCATCTGCAAATTCCAGCTCTGAGAGTCGATTGAGGATTGCGCCTTGGCCGGCGCCGATTTCCAGAATGCTCCTGTGCGGATAGCTCGCACAGAGCTCAAGGATATTCCCAGCTTTTCCAATCGCTCCCAGTCGGCGCCACTCCGGGTCGCCGTTGCCGGAGTAGTCATAGATCCTTTTTATCTCTTCCCCTACGGACAAGTCGTCCATTTTATCTCTGTCCAGCGCCGTAATGGTAATAATACTGGCTGTAGCGAAACCTTCCCTGTCTGGCATCGACGCCGTTGAGAACACCGCCGAGGATTCTGATTCTTGTATTATGGAAGATATCCATCATCCGTTTGATCGCCCTCTTGTCAGTCTCACCCATCTTCAGCACCAGAAGGACACCGTCCAGGCTGCCGGCCAGGTCCAGAGCATCCGTCGTTGCCAGAACGGGAGGAACATCTAAGATGATGCGTGTGTACTCAACCTTGAGCTCCTCAATCAGTTGTCGCATTCTGGACGACCCCAGCAATTCTGAAGAGTTTGGCGGGAGCGGACCGACGGTCATGACATCCAGATTGTCGACCCCCTCGATCTTCTGGATAACGGTCTGGTAGGCTCTCCCTTCCGAAAGAACATTGCTGATTCCAGGAGAATCGGGCAGATTGAAGATCTTGTGGAGAGCTGGTATTCTGAAGTCCGCATCCACGACCAATACTCTCTGCTCCTGCGCGGCCAGCTCAATGGAGAGGTTGGCGGCAATGGTGGTCTTGCCGTCACCCGGGGTGGGGCTAGTTACCATGATCGTCTTCAGCTCCCTGTCCAACTCGACGAAGCGGAGATTTGCCCTCAACAGCCTGAACCCCTCTGAGGCGGCGGAAGCCGGCTCATCCCTGGTCACCAGCGGAAGGTCATCCTTCGTGATGCGCCTGCTTTTTTTCCCATTTCTCCTGCGATTGACCTCGAAGCGGGGGATTATCCCTAGAATCGGGATGCCCAGGAGTCTCTTCATTTCATCTTCGGTTTTCAGAGTCTTGTCCAGGTACTCGATAATGAAGGACAGGATGAGCGCCAGGAATAGACTCCCCGCGAAAGCGATCACGGCATTCTCAGCCTTCTTCGGAAGGACAGGCTTCACTGGGGTCACAGCGGGATCAACGACATCGATGTTCCCTATTTGACTTGCCGCTTCGATCCCCGCTTCGTTCTTGGCGCGCATCAGCGAGGAATACAGCTCCTCGTTGATTCTCTGAGCTCTTTCGAGCCTTGTGAGATCGATTTCCCGGGAAGACAGCTTGTTGATGTCCTCCTCGTGGAACTTGATCTGTCTCACCCAGGCGTCCTCCTGGGCGGCCAGAACGATATCCTGGGCCTGGTAGTCGGCGAGTTGCATCTGCAGGGCCTTGTTGACGCTCGTTGCGCCGCCTGAGTTCAGGATTTTCTCTATCTCTAGTTGAATCTCCTTCTTGAGGTGATCGATCCTGGCCTTGATATCGACCGCCTTTGGGCTGTCTGAAGACGATCCTGTTTCGAGACCGGTCAGCTGCGTCTGAAGATCGGCCAGTTGGTACTGTATTCCTCGAATCGCTGGGGCGCTTGATATACCCGCCAGCGAGCCATCTTGAGTAGCCGCTGGGCTCATCTGTCCCAGAAGCGCCCTGATTCTGACGTCCAGTATCTCTCTTGCCACCGTGGCTTCCTGATACAGCCCTTCTATCGCGGCCAGCCGGTCCACCTTCTGCTTCGCCTCTTCACTGAGATCGCCAACACGCGCCGACTGTTTGTACGCCAGCAGATCCTCTTCCGTTCTTTTCAGTTTCTCACTCACCAGATCTGCCTGCTCAGAGACGAACGCTAGCACCGCGTTCGCCTCGCCCCGTTTCACCTCTACATTCCTCCCGATAAAGATCTGAGACAGCGAATTGACTGCGTCACTGGCCATGACCGGATCCCTTGAGCGGATGGCAATCCTGATCAACTGGGTGTTGGCGATATTGCTCACCGAGAGATCTTTCCTCAATCTGTTGAGCGACGTCAGGAGTCGTTCTTCCGGAGTCAGTTTCTTTTCGAGCTTATAATTCCCCGCCAGGTCGAGTTTGACGATGACTTCTTCAAGAACGCTCCTGCTCTTCAGTATCTCGATCTGGGTATTGATCTCGTCCTTGGAAATGAGAAGGGAAATTCCGGAGCCCGTATTGTCCGCCCCCAGCACAGAGGGCTTTTGTTCCTTTATGCGAAGCATGGCAGAAGCCTCGTAGACTGGAGTCATTAGAAAGCTGCCGACCAGAACTGCCGAAGTTGCGACGGAGACAATCAGGAGGACCATCCATTTTCTACGCCAGACGACCCTCCACGAGTCTTCCAGTGTATGCTGATCCTCGTTAATCTCTTCCACGATCTCTCACCTCATGGCTCTCAATCGACATGGTCTCGAGAGTTGCTGTGTCCGTTGATTTACCCTGCCAATTGCGCGAAAAGATCGAGAAGCTTCTCCCATGCATCGCCGCCCAATCTCATCGCCGCCTCGAGCTTCATCGTGCTCATCTTGTTTTTCGCATCCTGAATTTCCACCTCGATGCCCATGATGCGTTCTTTCAGGTCCCAGAGCTTTTGAAGGTCAGGGACGGCCGCGCCGGCCCTCACCTGTTTTTCGAGCAGATCGCTGTAATCCTGCAGATAGACCTTGAGCTTCCCGAGGCTTTCCTGCTTGGATGAAAGGCTCAAGATGTCTCTCACGGTCGAGAGCAGGTCAGTGATGAGCGAGTCCCTGATCTTCTGGTACTCCTGCCTGGCGAGCACCCGTTCCTTGTCCAGATTGTAGCTGCTCAACAACCGGGCCGGGTCCCCCAGGGAGAGGTTGGCCCCGAGAGTCACCGCGGGAGCGAGCCGGAAAGAGCTTACATTCGAGTCCCAGAAGCTCGTCCCTCCGGTAAGGGTGAGTCCCGTGATCGCGATCGCGCCCCCTGTCTTGGGGATCTTTTCACTTTCGCGGACCAGAGTCTGCTGGAACGCAAGCGTCGGATTGTTTTCGAGGACTAACCGGATCATCCCCTGGACGATCTCGTTCTGGACCTTGTCATCCTGCCCCCACGCAAAGGGCCCGGCCGCGAGCAAGAGGAAGGCGCACACCAGCATGCCTGCGATGACTTTCTTGCCGCTCGTGAAACTGTCCTGGTTGTTGAATCCGCTCTCCCCGGTCACGCAGGCGTCCTCAGTACAAAGGGCACGCACCCTTCACCTCTTTTCCACACTCACTCAAAGAATGGATTATCAGTAGCATTGCTTCTGGCTATTTGCAGATTTGGCAGAAGCGAGTTTATCCGATCTTCAGGTCAACATCAATATAGCCCACGATGGAAAGATTCACAAAAGCCGGGATAGGCAAGAAATCGGAAACTCGCGATAATCGTCGGAAGGAGAGCTATGGACGTTCACATCATCACCACAAGTTGGGACGACGGTCATCCCCTGGATCTGAAGATCGCCGGCCTCCTTGCAAGGTACGAGCTCCCCGGTACCTTTTACATCCCACGATGTTCGCAGTCCAATCGCCTCGCTGAAAAGGAAATTCGTGAAATCTCGCAGTCTTTCGAGATTGGCGCCCACACCTTGAGCCACCGTTCCCTCACCAGCCTCTCGGGAAATGAGGTCAATCCAGAGGTTGAGGGTTCGAAGGCATGGATCGAGGAAGTGACCGGCAAATCCTGCCGGGTATTCGCCTTTCCCTGGGGAAAATTCTCAGGCCGCCATGTCTCGGCGGTGCGCAGCGCCGGCTTCGTGGGATGCCGCACCACGGAGCTGCTCTCTCTCGCGGCACCGTTGGAAAACGCAGGGCTCAAGATCATTCCCACCACCGTGCAGGCGTATTCCCATCCGCTGGCAGCGTACGCACGGAATATCCTCAGGCGGCGCGCGTTCCGGAACCTCAGCGTCTTCTTCCGGTGCGCCCGCGCCGGCTCGTGGGCGCGATGCCTGGAGCTGATCCTGGGCACCTGGCGGGCGCACGGGGGTGTGCTCCATCTCTGGGGCCACTCCTCCGAGATTGATGCCGCCGGGGGATGGCTGATCCTCGAGGATGCGTTGTCGATGCTGCATGACTGCCGGAAGTACGGCCGGGTCATGTCGAATGGAGAACTCTGTGCCCCCTCGGGCTGATTTCCCGGACCTTTCGGGGCTCCTCTCCTGTCCTGACGACGGCACGAGCATCGAAATGGAGGAAGGGGTTGTCCGCTGCACCTCCTGCGGTCGCCTGTTCTCCCGCCATAGTGATGGGGTGCTCGAGCTCCTCCCCCGCAATCCCACCCGCCTGCCGGCCTCCGGCGTGAGCGAGTCGTACCGGAGAGGCTATGACGAAGAGTTCCGCAAGAAATACCCCCCAGAACCCGGGACGACGGCCTGGGCACAACCGGAATCCTCGCCGGAGTCCTGGGTCCGCAAACGGGAGCGGCAGGTCCGCTTCGTGAGCTCCATTCTTCAGCGGCCCGGACCCGGGGAAGCGACGGTGTTCTGCGATCTCTCTGCGGGGACGGGGTACTACACCTTCTCCTATGCGGGGAAATACCGCATGGTGATGCACTGCGACCTGTCCCCGGGGAACCTGGCCTACGCCTCTGCCAAGGCTGCTTCTCGAGGGCTCCGGAACATCGCATTCCTCCGGATCGACTATTTCAATCCGCCGTTCCGCGCTGTCCTCCCTCTCGCGATCTGTCTCGACACCCTGGAACGCGGTCTCGCGCATGAGCGTCTCCTCCTGGAGAGCATCGGGAGAACCCTCGCCGGTGGGGGAACGGCCATCGTGGACTTCCACAACGTTCACCACAATCCCCTTCGACGCGCGGGACTTTTGTCGGAGAATTTCAGGGATAATCGGAGCTATTCCAGGCGGGATGTGGAGGGGCTTTTCCAGGCGCTCGGGCTCAAGTCCGAGTATTTTCCCTTTCGCCAGGAGTTCGAACCGGGCTCTCTGGCGGAACGTACAATCGGGAAAATCGTTCCACCGGTGCGCCACCTTTATCGGATATTCCAGGTTGCCCACATCAGCGCAGGGGCTTCACCCACGGCGTGTCCCCGATCAGGTTGAAGAAGACAGCGTGACGGCCGGCCCCAGGCCAGGGTACCGCGCGAGCAAACAAACTCTGCGGAGGCGAAGTGTGAAAATTGCAGTTGTCGGACTCGGTTATGTGGGTTACGCGCTGGCGGTGCTCGCGCGCAGCAAGGGTTTCGAAGTCATCGGTGTTGACAAGGATGAACGAGTGCTCGCGAAGATTCGCAAGGGAACCTACCAGATAGAAGACCGGTTTATCGCATCGGTCCAGGAGAGAGGCCAGATTGATTGTACTTCACGTCCTTGCAAGGCCGACGTTTTCATCGTGTGTGTGCCAACCCCGGTGACGGGAGGCGAAATTCCTGACCTTCAGTCCCTCGTGGAGAGCGTCCACGATATCAGCCGCGTTCTAGCGGACGGAAACACGGTCGTCATTGAATCGACAATCTACCCGGGAGTCTGCCGGGAGATAGTCAAGCCGATTCTCGACAAGGCGGGCAGGAAATACCAGCTCGCTCACTGTCCGGAAAGAGTCAACCCTGGTGACGATAGATGGAACGTCCAGAATATTCCAAGAGTGCTCGGGGGCATCGATCACGCCTCCACAATAGCCGCATCGGCATTCTATCGGAGCATCATCGATGCAGAGATCCTGCCGCTCTCTCAGATAGAGGCTGCCGAGGCAACAAAAATCCTGGAGAATACCTTCAGGGACATCAACATTGCTTTCATCAACGAGATGGCAAAATCCTTTTACCGGCTGAGAATCGACATTTCGGAGGTTATCCGCGGCGCAAGCACAAAGCCTTTCGGTTTTCTGGCACACTATCCCGGTGCAGGCGTGGGAGGGCACTGTATCGCCATTGACCCGTACTACATGATTGCAAAAGGGAGATCGGTCGGCTTCGACCACGAATTCCTCAAGCTGGCACGCAGAATCAACAGGACAATGCCCGCGTATGTTTTCTCCCTCGTACAAGAGGCACTGAATGAACGGGAGATTTCGGTGAGGGGAACGAGGATTGCCGTGTTGGGGATATCGTACAAGCCGAACGTGATCGATGATAGAGAGTCTCCCTCGTACGATCTCATTGAGATACTCAAGAAATGGGGTGCCATTCTGACGATCTATGACCCCTACCATCCGGATAAATCGAATGCAAAGGACCTGGAAGACGCATTGTCAAAGGTCACGTGTGCGGTTATTGCGACAGCGCATGATGAGTTCAGGAAGAATATGGATGCATATCGCAGCGTACAAGTCCTTGTCGATGGCCGAAATTGCCTGGACAAAAGGTATTTCAGCCAGAGGGGAGCTCTCTACAAGGGAGTCGGCATTTTTGAATAAGAGGGTCCAGTCTGCTCGGTACGCTTCGACATCGATCTTTCCCGCCACGCAGGCGGGGGATCAGGTGTGGAATCGGATGCCCGCCATGTATCCGTACACAGGGGTCGTCCATGGCTGCGCCGACAGCTCCCTGCCGAACACCGCAAAATCGAGGGTGAAAAAAGAGAGATCGAGCGACAGTCCCCCGCTGGGAAGGAGCTGGTAGAATCCCGCCCGAAGCTTCACGACTTTCAGCAGCGTGATCTCCATGCCCAATCCGAAGTGGAGCAGCAGATTGCGTGCACCGGCCGGGTAAATGATAAAATCGAAGATATCGTTGTAGTCGGCCAGGATAGTGAACCCATCGATGTAGGTGGTGCTCATCTTAATCGGCGGGTTCCACCGGATGCCAACTGAGATGTCCATGGGGAGCGTCGTCGTGGCGTTCTGGTCGGGCGGCGATCCGTCTATATAGTTATGAAGCGTGCTGTAATATGTAGACGATGTGACGGCGAGATTTCGCCCCGCAATCCCCACGGAAAACGTGTTGTTCCAGTTGTACAGGATCCCGAGCTCCGCGCTGATCCCAGTCGCGCTGATGAAGGGCTGATCGATGAAGAACTGCAGAGGTGAATTCGATGACAGGGCATGGATGTCCCTGGTGTTGAGGCTGCGTGCCGCCAGGAAAAGGGGGACTGAAAAGCCCACGTCCAGGGTGCTTTGCCATTTGTCCGGAAGGGGGATACGGAAGGCATATCCGGCGATCGCTACCAGGTTCTCCGTCATAATAGTAGTATAGGGTCCTGAAGCCCCGATATTGATGTTCGAATCTGAAAAAAGGCCAAAGCCAAGTCCGTTGCCCACATACGCGATGTGGAGAGGTCCGAAGAGGTCCCACGTCGAACTTGTGACCCCCGGGCTATTCGGACCGTTGTAGAGGCTCACATTGACGGTCCCGATCGAAAGGTCCGGGTCCACGGAACGGAAGCCGGCAGGATTGCTCTGGAGCGTGGAAACGTCATCCGCCTGCGCCGCGTGGTTGCCGCCCAGCGCGGCTTCGCGCGCGGAGAAAGGAACCTGGAACAGATCGAAGAAGGCCCCATCCCATGCGAAAAGCTGCCGGGGTCCGCCAAGTGCGAGGATGATCAAGGAGAATAGCAGAACAATCCGTCTTTTCATCAGGCTCCTGGTTTTGCGAATAAATTCTATCACAATTGTCGACATTTAGAAGCTTTCCGGCGAGCGGAACGTTGGCGGGAGTCCGCTCAGCGCGCCACGGTATTCCGCGGATTTTGCCCTGCCCAGGGGAGGTTATCGAGGTCTACATTGCCGCCGGAGAGCACAATCGCCACCCGCAGGCCGCGGACATCCAGCGCGCCTTCGAAGATCGCGGCCAGGGGCACGGCAGCCGAAGGCTCGATCACCGCTTTCAAGCGCTCCCACGTAAACCGTGTTGCCTGCACGATAGCATCCTCGCTGGCGGTCACGATGTCCGTCACGCAGGCCCGCACGATGCGGAACGTGTTCGGGCCCAGCGAGGTGCGCAGGCCGTCGGCAACGGTGCGCGGGTTTCCCGATTGATGAAGAGTCCCGGTCTTGAAGGATTGCCGCGCATCATCCGCCGCCGCCGGCTCGGCGCCGATCACGCGTGTGCGGGGAGAGACGGCGCGCGCGGCAAGGGCAGTGCCGCTGAGGAGACCGCCCCCGCCCACGGGGGTGACGATCAGATCAAGGTCGGCGATCTGCTCCAGTATTTCCAGGGCGCAGGTCGCTTGTCCGGCGATCACGCGCAGGTCGTCCGAGGGGTGCACAAACTCCGCCCCGGTTTCATTCACAACGTCCCGGAGCGCGCGTTCCCTGTCATCCGGCGCATTGCCCGAGAAGACGATTCGCGCCCCGTATCCCTTGACCGCTTCCACCTTCACCCGCGGCGCGTCACGCGGCATGACTATGCATGCCTCGATGCCGCGCAGCCGCGCGGCCAGCGCCAACGCCTGCGCGTGGTTCCCCGAAGAGTGGGTGGCCACGCCGCGGCCCGCCGCCTTGTCGTCGAGAGAGAACACAGCGTTCGCCGCGCCCCGGAACTTGAACGCACCCACCCTCTGCAGATTCTCGCACTTGAAGAAGATCGAGGCGCCGGTCATTGCGTCGATCGTCCTGCTCGTGAACAGGGGAGTTCGATGCGCGTAAGGCAGAATGCGCGCGGCGGCCTGCCTGATGTCCTGAAGCGTGGGGGCGTCTGAGGGCGACTCCATGCAGCGACGGTATCGCGCCCAACCTCCCTGTGCAAGTGAAGGGGCTCAGGCTCCCGGGGACTAGAGCTCCGCGAGGGTGAGGGTGATTCCGGATTCCTCGAGGAGGCGCGCTTGATCAGGGGCAAGGTTGGAGTCCGTGATGAGTCGGGTCACACGGGAAAGCGGGGCAATCAGCGCGGGGGCGGTCTTTCCTATCTTGCTGTGATCCGTAACCACCCAGACCTCCCGCGCGTGCTCGATGTAGAGCGCCGCCGCGTGCGCCTCGGCGTCCGTGAATGTCGAAAGGCCATGATGCACGTCGAGACCGTCGACGCCGATCAACGCGATGTCCAGATGATAGCCCCGGATGGTCCGCTCCGCGATGTGACCCACCAGCTCGTATGAGCGTGTGCGCAGGGTGCCGCCCGTCACAATGACCTCCTGCGACTCGAAAGGTGCCAGCTCCATGGCGATGTTGATGGCGTTCGTGATGATGGTGAGCCTCTTGTTCTTGAGGGCTTTCACCACCTGCATGACAGTCGTGCCGCCCGTACAGCCGATCACCCTGCCGTCCGCAATCAGGGAGGCCGCAGCCGCGCCGATGGACCTCTTTTCAAGCAGATATGCGGAGACCTTTGACTGGAAGGGCAGCTCGTCCGGGTTGTCAACGACAGTCGCTCCGCCATGCGTCCTATGGAGATATCCTTTCTCCTGCATGGCGTAGAGATCGCGTCGGACCGTCGGGCGTGAGATCTGGAGCATCTCTGCCAGCTCTTCAACGCCGACACTTCCCTTTCTGGCGAGCTCGCTCCTGATACGTTCGTACCGTTTTTCCTTGATCATTGTCGTCTTATTATGCCATAGAATACGATCAAAATCAATCAATTTCATGTTGACTTTTGATCGAAAACGTCGTAGTTTGACCAAACCAAATGAGTGCGCTTCAGAATCTCCTCAGTCGTCCAATTCAAGATCAGCAGTCCGCCGGCTATTCCCATACGGCCGATGAAATGGCCAACCAGCCCGTTGTCTGGCAAAAGACACTCAGAGTCGTGCAGAGCCTGCTTCCCGCCCTGTCAGAGTTCTGCGTGGGGGTGAATAACCTGATTCTTACAGGGGCCGGAAGCTCATACTACGCAGCCGTCAGCATGATGCCGCTGCTCAAGAGGGCTTTCCCCTCAGTGGAGGCAATTCCTTCAACAGAGATCCTCATGGATCCCGAATCATGCTTTCCTCAGGACGGGTTCGTCCTGGTCTCGATTGCCCGGTCCGGCAACAGCCCGGAAAGCAATGCCGTGTTTGCCCTTGCGGAGCAGCTTCGGCCCCGGGGTGTGAAGCACCTCGTGATCACCTGCAACTCGGACGGAGAGCTGCTGCGCGTGGCGCAGCGCTGCGGCAGCCGGGCGTTCAGGATGCTCCTTCCGGATGAATCCAACGACAAGGGATTGGCGATGACTGCGTCGTTCACCTCCCTGTCGATTGCCGGGTTCTCCCTCGGGTTCCTCCCGGCGTCTTCCGACTACGCGGCCATCGTTGACGGGCTCTGCAAGGCCGCGGGTCCGCTATTGGGGAGCGGATCGGATCTGGCTTCCGCAGAATCCGGCAAAGGCTACTCGCGCGTGTTCTTTCTGGGCACCCGGCCGTTCTTCGGCGGGGCGCTGGAAGCACACCTGAAAGTCCAGGAGCTCAGCGGCGGCGCGGTCGTGGCCAAGGCTGAGGACACCCTTGGTTTCCGCCATGGCCCCATGGCTGCTGTGGACGCGAACAGCCTCATCGTGCTCTTCCTCTCCTGCAATTCGTACAGGCGTCGATATGAGCTGGATCTGCTGAGAGAGCTGCACGACAAGCGCCTGGGGAAAAAGACAATCGTCGTCTGTGACGGCACTGACGGCCTGTGGCAGAGCCCGTGGATTGGTCCCCGCGGTGACGTCATCGACTATGGTCCGACCCCGGGAGTCACGGACGAGGTTCGGGCACCTCTCCTCGCAGTGACGGGGCAGCTCCTGGGCCTGTTTTTCTCCCTGAGCGCAGGGCTGCGCCCGGACAATCCTTCCCCTTCCGGCATCATCACCAGGGTCGTGCAAGGTGTCCGCATTCACCCCTACGGTGCACCGGGATGAAGATCCTGTTTGCCGGAGACGCGAACATCGATTTCCAGATGACAGGGCTGAGCTCGTTCCCCCAAGTGGACAGGGAGGTCCTGTGCTCAGGGTTCGCCGCGGCCATCGGGGGCTCAACGACCATCTGCGCGGCTGCGTACGCCACCCTGGGAGGAAGCGCGTTCTTCTGCGGCCTGCTGGGAGACGACGAGAACGGGCGTCTCATGGAGAGGATGCTGAGAGGCGCAGGGGTCAGGCTGGACCTCCTTCGGTTCACGCGGGAGCATTCCACCGGGGTCACTGTGAACCTGGTCCATCACTCCACCAGGACGCAGATCACCTACCCGGGGACACTCACGACGGTCGATGAGACGGATGCGATACTTCAGGCGATGGGAAGCTTTTCCCACATCCACCTCTCCGGAGTCTATCCTTTGATTCGCTTCCTGCCGCGGATCAGGGCCGTGTTGCTCAGAGCGCGCGACGCCGGGGTCACCTCGTCCCTGGACACCCAGTGGGATCAGCAGGAGACGTGGAACCATCTTTCCGACTGGCTCCCGATTCTGACTTATCTCTTTGTCAACGAAGAAGAGTCGCTTTCCATCACGAAAAAGGCGGACATCGATTCTGCCTACAACGAGCTCGCTTCCCGAACAGCCTGTCCGCTCATCAAGCGGGGTGCCTCTGGTGTCTATGCGCGAGGCCGTCGCTTTCCCTCGTTCGCCGTCGAGGTGCGGGACACCACGGGCGCCGGAGACACGTTTGCAGCAGGGTTCCTTTTCGCGATGAAAGAAAAATCGATGCCGTTTGACGATGCTGTCCGGTTCGGCTGCGCAGCCGCAGCGTTATGCTGCACCTTCACGGGCGGCGTCAGCGCGGAGGAGCTGCGCCCTGAGCGGGTCATGCGGCTTATGAATGAAGGCAATCCGTCGTAGCGCCGTGCCGTGGGCAGGACGCTGCGGATTAGCGATGGTGCGAAGGAGGTTTGTATGAAGAGACAGGGTTTGGTTTTCCTTGCTTTCCTCTTGATCGGCGCGTCAGTGTTTGCGCAAGAGACCATCACGGTCATCTTTCCCAAGCACGAGGCGGATCTCAGCGGGGCCTTTGCCTCCCGGGTAAAGGACTTCGAGACGGCTTCCAAGGTCACCGTCAACCTCATCCAGATGGGGTGGGACGACGTGAACAACAAACTGACCGCGGAGATGGCCAGCGGAGGCAGCGCATATGACGTCGTCGAGTTCGACAACGGAAATGTGGCCGCCTGGCTGGGCGCGAACTGGGTGGAGCCTTTGGATGCATACATGCCGAAGAACTTCACCAGGGGCATGATTCCCGGTCTTGTGGATCTTTTCTCCGGCGCGGACGGGAAACTGTACGGCATCGTGTGGAACAACGATACGCGCTTCTTCTTCTACAATGCAGCCATGCTGAAGAAAGCGGGGATAGCCAATCCGCCGCGGACGTGGGATGAGCTGATTGCCCAGAGCAGGATCCTCCAGAGCAAAGGCATTGCGAAGTATGGAATGGCGGGATTCTGGAAGGCCGAGTGGGCGCTGGTGAACGATTTCCACTTCTACGCTTATGCGTACGGCGGGAAGGTCGTGGACAAATCCGGAAACTTTCTTTTCAAGAACGATCCGAACACCCTGGCGGCCGCCCAGCTCATGGTGAGGATGCTCAAGGAGGGAATCGTTGATCCCGCCTCTCTCACCTATGACCAGGAGGCGGTCAATAATGTCTTCCTCAAGGGAGACGTCGCATTCCTGAGCCAGGGAATCCCCGGGATCATGGCGTATGCACAGGACCCGGCCCGATCAAAGGTTGTGGATCAGATCAAAGTAGGCCTCGTACCGGGCGGGAAGGCTGGCGTTTCCGCGGCATTGACTCTGCCGGAGGCGTACGCCATCCCCAAGGGCTCGCGAAACAAGGCCGCTGCATGGAAGTTCATAGAGTTCATGACCAGCAGGGAGTCGAACAAAAAGCTCGCCCAGGCCATTGGCATTCTGCCCATCTGGACGGAGCAGTACACGGACCGGGATCTGGTGAAGCTCTATCCCTACTGGGCGGACTTCTCCCGGCAGATGGCCAGCGCCCAGGGCCTGTCCGTCATCACCTGGTACAACAACTTTGTCGATGTATGCATTGCGGAGACGCAGAAGATGCTGGCCGGCAAGGTGGAGCCCCGGCAGGCGCTGAACGAGATGGCAGATCTCCTGAAGGACTATCAGGGCAAGCCATAGGTGCGATGAGACGTGTTCAACCCGTTGACGATGGATGAACCTCGGAGGTTGGGCGTCATTCTCGTGGCGCCCTCCCTCCTCATCGTCTTCGGGTTCCTGCTGTTCCCTTTTGCCTATTCCCTTGTCCTGAGTTTCATGAATTACGACCTTGCGCGGCCGCAGGGCAACGGCTTCGCCGGTCTCTCGAACTATTTCCGCCTGACTCAGGACAAGTTCTTCACCAACTCGGTCATTGTCACACTCATATTCAGCTTCGTGTCCGTCGCGCTCGAGATCGTGCTCGGAGTGTCGATCGCGCTCGTGATGAACCAGAAGTTCCGGGGCAGGGGCCTGCTCCGCGCGCTCATCATCATTCCCTGGGCTCTTCCTTCCATCGTCAACGCGTCCATGTGGAGCTGGATCCTGAACGCCAATTACGGCGCCCTGAATGCGCTTCTCTCCCAGCTTGGACTCATCCACGCCTACCGGCCGTGGATAGCCGACCCGGGATGGGCCATGGTGATGATCGTGCTCGCCAATGTCTGGAAGGAGACGCCTTTCACGGTCATCCTGGTCCTTGCCGCGCTGCAGGGAGTGCCGCCCCACCTGATGGAGGCGGCCGTGGTGGACGGCGCCGGGGCAATCCGGAGATTCCTCAACGTCACCCTGCCCCTGATTCTGCAGATTGTCATGATCTGCGCGCTGCTGCAGATCATCTGGAGCCTCCTGCATACCTTCGAGCTGGTCTACGTGGTAACTCGCGGCGGACCCTTCAATTCAACGGACATCATTCCCATGAGGATCTACTGGCAGACCTTCAAGGCGCTGCGGTTCGGATACGGCGCATCCATGGCATACCTGGCCGCGCTTGCCCTGCTTGTACCGGGCATCTTCTATATCCGCTTTGCGTACAGAGCCACGGTGGAATGAGGCGAGGGGATGAAGCGGAAGATTCACAGGCTCCCCGGGCGCGTGCTGCTCTACGCTGCAGTCCTCCTCATCGCGGCCTGGGTCCTGGCTCCCTACGCATGGCTGATCATTTCTTCGATCTCAACAAAGATCGACCTTCTCAGTGTTCCCTTGAAATGGCTTCCCCCCCGTCCCACCCTGGAAAACTACAGAAGTCTCTTCGCGGGCTCAGAGAGCGCGCTCAGCCAGGGCATGAGCTTTTTCTCCCGGTCCATGCTCAATTCCCTGGTGGTCACCTTCTCTTCCATGGGTGTCTGCATGGTCTTCGGCGTGCTGACCGCATACGCAGTGGCCCGGCTGGTGTTCCCCGGCAGGAGACTCTCTCTCATACTCCTGATGGGCAGCTACATGATGCCGCCCATTGCTATAGTCATTCCAGGGTACATCATCCTCAAGAGTCTCGGCCTGCTTGACACGCAGTTTGGGCTGGTGCTGGTGAACGTCACGTTCATCCTGCCCCTCGTGGTCTGGATCATGAGGGGATTCTTCCTGAGCATCCCACTCGAGTTGGAGGAGGCGGCCCGGATCGATGGATCGTCCCGGATAGGAGCCCTCCTCAGGATTATCCTGCCTCTTTCCGTCCCCGGTCTGGTGAGCGCGGGCGTGTTCTGCTTTATCGCATCCTGGAACGAGTACCTCTACGCGTTTCTCTACACGTCCATGCAGGCCAGGACGCTTCCCGTGTTGATCGGGGAGTTCACGACCAAGGTGGGAACCGATTACCTCAAGATGGCCGCCGCCGGGGTCGTGGCGAGTGCTCCTCCCGTCCTTCTGGCCCTGGTGTTCCAGCGCTTCCTGATTCGCGGTCTCACGGAAGGCGCGGTGAAAGGATAGACGGCCCGAACGCCGAGGTTGATGCAGGGACGGTAGCGCGCCAAACCTCCGTGTGCAAGTGAAGGGGGGCTCACGCACGCCCGGCTCTGGCGGCCGCGTTCCCTTTCATGCTTCAATGGAGCGCAGAGGGAGTCCTCGCATGAAGAATAGATTTGGACGATTCGCGCTGCGGACGAGCCTCTTATACGCGCTCTTTGCGGCTCTGTGGATACTTTTCTCTGACCGCCTTCTCCCTGCACTCGTGTCGAACAAAGAAATCTATCTTGCGGCGCAAACCTATAAAGGATGGGGCTTCGTCGCCGTCACCGCGTTTTTGTTGTATGTCATGGTGCGCGGGCAGCTCTTGAGAGGGGAAAAGGAGGTTGCCGCGCGCAGGCTAGCCCAGGAAGGGCTGCGCGAGAGCGAGATGCGATTTCGGCAATTCTCGGAGATTTCAACCGAAGGCATAATGCTCCACAGCCACGCGTGATCCACGACACCAATACCGCGCTCGCACGGATGTTCGGCTACCAGCCCGAGGAGCTGGTCGGGATGGACCCCCTTCGGCTCGTGGCCGAGGAGTCGCGCGCCGATCTTGCGCGCGGCCTTGCCGGCGATGTCGCCGCAACCATCGAGGCCACGGGGCTGCGCAAGGACGGAACCTCTTTCCCCCTTGAGGTGGAGCCGAGATCTTATTCTGCGCGAGGAGGGGAGATGCGTTTCGTGTGCTGCCGCGACATCACCGAGCGCAAGCGGCTGGAGACCGAGCGCGTGGAGCTGCAAAGGCAGCTCCTGCACACCCAGAAGCTCGAAAGCCTTGGCGTGCTTGCGGGGGGCATTGCGCACGATTTCAACAACCTCCTCATGGCGGTGCACGGGAACCTCTCGTCCGCGCGGACCTGCCTGCCTCCTCACCGGGGCGCGCCAGCCTGGAACGGGCCATCCATGCCACGCGCCGGGCCGCCGGGCCTGGGTATGTCGGCGGTGCTCGGGATCGTCCGGGGACACAAGGGCGCGATCATGGTAGAGAGCGTCGTGCGCAGTGGGACGACGGTCCATGTTCTGTTTCCCGCCGTGGATGCGGCGGCGCCACCTGCGGCGCCGTCCAACAGTCCGGAAGGGGCGGACGTCGTTTCACTCTCCGGAATGGTGCTCGTTGTGGATGATGAAAAGGCCGTGCGTGACGTCGGAATCGCCCTCGTCTCCTACCTCGGTTTCACGCCTATCGGCGCGGCCGATGGAAAGGAGGCGCTTCGATTGTTCGAGGAGCACGGTGAGGAGCTGGCCTTCGTGCTGCTGGACATGACCATGCCTCGGATGGACGGGATCACGGCGCTGCGGGAAATGAAGCGCATCAGGCCGGACGCGCGCGTCATACTGTGCAGCGGGTTCGACGAGCAGGATGCCGCGAAGCGTTCCGCGATCGAAGGGGCCGCCGGTTTCATCCAGAAGCCGTACGGCCTGGAGCAGCTCAAGACCACGATCCTCGGGGTGCTCGGGCCGCCCGGGCCGAACGAGGGAGGCACGACCCCCTCCGGTTGATCCCGGCAGGTGACGCCACTATAATCGTGCCATCGGAACATCCGTAAAAAGCGCTATCCTCGCACTCCTGATCTCCGTCTCGGTTGCCGCCACGCTCTTCTTTCGCCTGGTGCTGCACAGCGGCGCGCTCTACACGCATTTCATGTATGTCCCCATCTCGATCGCCTGCATGTGGTGGGGTGTACGGGGGATGGGGGTTGCCGCCGGGCTTGCCGGCGTGATTCTCTCCATGCATGTCTTCGGCATTGCGGAAGAGGGCATCTGGAACGACGTCGTGCGAGGCGGCTTTTTTCTCATGGTGGCCTTCTTCATCGGACGCCTGCGGGACATGATCAGCACGGGCAGGGAGGCCCTGGCAAGGTCCGAGGACGCCAATCGCTCGATACTGGAAAGCGCGACAACGGGTGTGCTCGTCCACAGGGACGACCATGTGATCTTCGCCAACGTGCGGCTTTCCCGGCTCCTTGGCTGGGAGCCCGGGTCAATGGTCGGCGTGCCCCTCGACGCCTTCCTGGGCCGGGAGGAAGGCCGGTTACTGCGCGCTCCTCTGGACGGCTCCGAGCTCCCGCGCGAAATACCCCTTGTGCGCCGCGACGGCTCACAGGTCTGGGTGGAGGCGGCGGGGTCCCGCGTGGACTTCGCGGGAGGAGAGGCGGCGCTGATCAGCGTCACGGATGTGACCGCCCGCCGGGAGGCGGAGGAGAAACGACGGGAGCTCGTGGACCTGTCCCGCCGGCAGGAAGAACAGCTCGAGCATTCCACGCGCCTGGCGGAGCTGGGGGAGATGGCCGCGGCCATCTCCCATGAGCTCAACCAGCCGCTCACCGGCATCAGGAACTACGCGCGTAATGCATTCTACATGATCGATCAGAAAGCGGGAGGCGAGGAGGAGGTGAAGACCAACCTGCGCCTGATCTCGGAACAGGTGGACCGGGCCGCGAAGATCATCAACCAGATGCGCGAGCTCACGCGCAGGTCGGACAGCACGTTTGTTCTCCTGGAGCTGAACAGCGTGATCCGCGAGTCCGTGGAGTTCATGCTCCCGCAGATGCGGCTTTCGGAGGTGACAATGAGCATCGGGCTGGCGGACACCCTGCCTCCCATCTGGGGGGACAGGATCCGTCTCGCCCAGGTCTTCCTCAACCTTCTTTCCAACGCGCGCCAGGCCATGGAGGGTTCCGGCATACGGCGCCTCACCATTTCCAGCCGGCATGAAGCCGAGGCCCCGCTTCCCGTCGTGATGGAGGTGAGCGACACGGGCAAGGGATTCACTGAAGAGCAGGGGCGCAGGCTGTTCCAGCCCTTCTACACCACCCGCAAGGGGGGGCATGGCCTCGGCCTTTCGATCTCCCGGGCGATTATCCAGGACCACAAGGGAGCAATAGAGGCGTCGGGCGCTCCCGGCGCGGGGGCGACCTTCACGATACGGCTGCCCGCGGCCCCGCGCGCGCCGGGACAGTCGGGGGGAGAAACGTGACAGCGGACGGGACAGGGAGGGAAAAGGCGACAATCGTCGTCATTGACGACGACGAGGCTGCCCGGCACTCCATCGGTCAGATGCTGGGTCTGCGCGGGTGGGCGGTGGAGGTATTCTCGTCGGCTGAAGCAGCCCTTGCGTGGCCCGGCCTCTGCGACGCGATGTGCATCGTCACCGACGTGAAGATGCCGGGGATGGACGGTGAGGAGTTCCTGGCCCACGTCATGGCCATCCCGGGGGCGCCGCCGGTGGTGATGATGACCGGTCACGGAGACATCGCCATGGCCGTGCGCTGTCTGAAGACCGGCGCATTCGACTTTGCGGAAAAACCTTTTGACGATGACGTACTCCTTGCATACGTGGGCAAGGCGGTGGAGCAGACGCGTCTTGTGCGGGAGGCCACCGACCTGCGCCGCAGGTTGACTCTGTTCTCCCCGGGGGAGGACGGCAGGTTCGGCATGATCGGGAGGAGCCGCGCCATGCAGGACGTGTACGCCCAGCTGGAAGCCGCGGCGCGCGCGGATGCCCCTGTTCTCATTTCCGGGGAGACGGGCGTGGGGAAAGAGCTCGTGGCCAGGGCCATCCATGCGCAAAGCCCGCGGGCGCACGGCCCGTTCGTGCCCGTGAACGCCGGCGCTCTGCCGGAGACGATGCTGGAAAGCGAGCTGTTCGGGCACGCGAAGGGCGCGTTCACCGGCGCGATGGGCGAGAGGGAAGGCAAGCTGGTGGCCGCCTCGGGCGGGACTCTGCTCCTTGATGAAATCGAGACGATCTCCCCCCGCGCCCAGGTGCAGCTCCTGCGCGTCCTGGATGACGGGGTGATGGAGGCGCTGGGAAGCGACAGGCCGCGCAAGGTGGACATCCGCCTCCTTTGCACCTCCAATGTCGATCTCGAAGCGGAAGTGCGCCGTGGAGCGATACGGGAGGACTTCTACCACCGCGTCATGGTGCTCAGCATCCACGTGCCCGCTCTGCGGGAGCGCCTTGAGGATGTTCCTCTCCTGGTCTCGCATTTCCTCAAGCTGGCGGCAGACAGGAACGGCGTCGCCGTGCCCGCGGTGGCGGAAGACACGCTTGCGCAGATGATGCGCCACCACTGGCCGGGCAATGTGCGTGAGCTGAAGAATGCCGTTGAGCGGCTTGTCATCACCTCCCGGGCCGGGACCGCGGGCGGCTTCACTCCTGATATGCGTTTCGACACGGAAAGGCTCCTTTCGCTGCCGGCGGGCTCGGGCCGGCTCCGCGACGAGATGGAAAAGGTGGAAAAGGCAGTCCTGGAGACGGCGCTCAAGGAGTGTCACGGGGAGATCAACGCGACCTGGCAGGCGCTCGGCATTTCCCGCCGCGCGCTCTACGAGCGGATGAAGAAGTACGGCCTGGACAGGGAGAGCTACAAATAATGGAGAGCAGGATGTCCCACAGGGAGCGCGTCGCCGTGTCCCTGAGCCATGAAACGCCTGACCGCTGCCCGATGCAGATCAGCTTCACCCCGGAGTTTGCCGCGGGCCTTCGCAGGTTCATCAACGTTCCGGCGGGAGCCCACCATAACCCCCACGGCGGCGGGAACACGTACGAGCTGGAGAGAGCGCTGGGAGAGGACATGCTTCTCACCTCGGTGGGGTGGGCCAACAGCTACTATGCGAATGACACCTACAACCCCGGCAGGGACACATATCTCGACGAGTGGGGAATCCGCTGGAAGAACACGCGCTATTCCACGAGGTTCGGAGACGGCTTCTATACCGAAATCGTCGAAAACCCCCTTGCCAATGATGCGGCCCTTGCCGGGTATCGCGCTCCCGATCCCGATCGACCGGAGCTGTATGCGGAGTCCGACTGGGTGCTGCGTACATTCAAGGGCGAGTATTGGATCGTCGGAGTCACGGTCACCACCATCTTCGAAACAGCGTGGGCCCTCCGCGGGTACGAGACATTGTTGATGGATTTCCTGACGGATCCCGCGCGCGCAGACGCGATCCTCGACATCCCCTTCCGCTACCACCTGAAAGCGGCGGAGAAGCTGGCCCGGATGGGCGTCGACATGATCTGGACGGGAGACGACATCGGCGGCCAGAGCTCGATGCTCATTGCACCCGAGACCTGGAGGCGGTTTCTCAAGCCGCGCATGGCCCAGCTCATCTCGGCGATCAAGCAGATCAATCCCGCTCTCAAGGTGGCCTATCATTCGGACGGCTGCATCTATCCCGTCATCCCCGAGCTGATCGAAATCGGTGTCGACGTTCTCAACCCCATCCAGCCGAAGAGCATGGACCCTCTGCTGTTGAAAAAACAGTACGGAGACCGGCTGTGCTTCTGGGGATCGATCGACGAACAGCAGACTCTGCCGTTCGGCGGACCCGATGACGTGAGGAACGAGGTCGTCACCCGGCTCAGAACACTCGGCAAAGGCGGCGGCCTGATCATCGGGCCGACCCACCATGTCCAGCTCGACACGCCGGTGGAGAACGTCCAGGCGCTCGTGGATACCGTGCGTGCCACGCCGTACGCTTCAATCGAGTAGACTCCTCCGCTCACGCAGCCGTACCTTATGATTCGAATGGAGGGCGCGGGAATGAAAGCAGTTCCCCTGGGAAACAGCGGCGCTTCGGTCAGCAGGATATGTCTCGGGGCGATGTTTTTCGGGAGCAAGACCGACCGCGCGATGTCTCACCGCCTGCTGGATTGCTATATCGATGCCGGCGGCTCATTCATCGACACGGCGAACATCTACGCCTGGTGGGTCCCCGGATTCACCGGCGGGGAGAGTGAGACGGTGCTGGGGGAGTGGATGCGGCAGCGGAAAAATCGCTCCCGGCTTTTTCTGGCCTCCAAGGTGGGCTTCGGCTACGGAAGCGTGAAGGTCGGGCTTACCGCCTCGCTGATCAAATCCGAATGCGAAAAGAGCCTCCGGCGGCTGGGGGTGGAGACGATCGACCTTTACTTTGCCCACGTGGACGACAGGAAGACGCCGCAGGAGGAGACACTCGAAGCGCTGCACCGGTTGGTTGCCGAGGGAAAGGTGCGGTTCCTCGGCGCGAGCAATTTCCTGGCATGGCGGCTCTCCGAAGCAGAAGGGATCTGCAGGGCGCGCTCCTGGACAGGCTACTGCTGTGTGCAGCAGCGCTATTCGTACCTGCGGCCCCAGCCGGGAACGACATTTGGAGCGCAGATCGCAGCCAACGATGACCTGTTCGACTATTGCCAGGCACAGGGGATAAGCCTGCTCGCCTACTCTCCGTTGCTGGGAGGGGTGTACAGCCGTGCGGACCGGAGCGTTCCCGAACAATACAGGGGGTCGGACACGGAAGCGCGGATGTCCCGGTTGAAGAGCCTGGCCCGAGACCTCGGGAAGACGGAAAACCAGGTCGTCCTGGCGTGGCTCATGCAGAGCAGACCCTCGGCCATCCCTCTGGCCGCAGGCAGCACGGTCGAACAGCTTCAAGAGGATCTTGGAGCCGATGAAATCAAGCTGACCACAGACCAGGTAGCGTGGCTGAGCACGGGCGGGGCCGGCTAGAATAACCGGAGACGTTCGATTCTTGTGCGTTTTTCTCACATGGGAGAATTATGCACAAATTTTTATGGACAATCCCTCATTCGAAGCCACACGTAGATCGGGGAAAATTGCCTGAACCGGGATAGAAATCTCCGAGTGATCGAACAACTCATTATCTTTAAAACAGTTAGGAGATAGCACTGAAAGGCGCGCTCTGTTCTCGATAGGTTTGCGATTAATCGAGAATCTCTTCACGACTGGCATACCATTTGCTGTCTGATATATTTGGCAAGGCGCCTATGAAGGTGAAAGAGCTTGCGGAGCTCATCGACGCGCGGCTGCATCTCGGCACATGTTCGGGAGACTCGGAAATCTCTCAAGTTCACGCCTCCGACACGATGAGCGACCTTATCGAGCATGCCGCCGCGGACACCCTCCTTCTCACCACGCTCAACAACAATCAACTGATCCGGGTCGCCGAGCTGATGGACGTGCCCGGCATCTGCCTGGTGAGCGGTGCCGATCCCCTGCCCGAGCTCCTGGCGCGCGCGTGTGCGGCGCGCACCGCAATCCTCGTGTCACCCACCGGCATGGAGGAGACCTGCCGGCTTCTGGAAGCCCATTCGGGCAGTCTGAAGGTGACAAGGACATGATCACCCTCAGCTACCGGATCCTGGGCGGCGACTTCGATTCCGCCGGCCTCGCGACAAGAAAACTGAAGGAGCAGCTCGCAAAGATCGGAGTGGGCGCGCCCGTCATGCGGCGCGCGATGATCGCCTCCTACGAGGCGGAGATGAACGTGGTCATCCATGCCCGGACCGGCACGCTGTGGGCCCGGCTGGATGAGGAGAAGCTCGACCTGGAAGTGACGGACGAAGGTCCGGGAATTCCCGACGTGCAGCTTGCCCTGCGCGAGGGATGGTCCACCGCCTCGTCACAGGCCCGGCAGATGGGGTTCGGGGCAGGGCTGGGCCTGCCGAATATCCGAAAGAACAGCGATCTTTTCGATATCGAGACACGGGTGGGCAGGGGAACCAGGATTCGGTCCACCATACTGCTCGGCACGAGGGATGACGGCGGTGCGTCTCCCCCCGTTCCCGCCTTCCTGTCGCTGGACCATGGGCGATGTCGCGCGTGCCTGCGCTGCATCTTCGCCTGCCCCACGGCGGCGCTTCGCGTGCACAGGTCCCTTCCCGTCATGCTGAATGAGCTGTGTGTCGGCTGCACTGCCTGCACCGCGGAGTGCGCCGACGGGGTGTTCGGGATCGGTGACCCCGACACGGGCCGCGCCGCGGTAACCCGCGGATTTGGCGCCGCGCTTCCTCCGGTCCCCCCGGATGCGGTCCTTGTGCTGCCGCGCGGCTTTCTTGCCGGGTTCCCGTTGGAGGGTTCCCCCGCGCGCGTCCTGGCGGCGCTCCAGGAAACAGGCTTTGCCGACATACGGCTGGTGGAAGAATGGGAACAGGCGCTGCGCCGGGAGGCGCGCGCGCGCGCAGCCTCGGGCAAAGGGGCTCTCCCGCTCATCCCGCCTTTCTGTCCCGCGGTGGTGGCTCTGGTGGAAAGCAGGTTTCCCTCCCTGATTCCCCATCTCGGTCCCTGGCTCTCTCCCCTTGAAGCGGCCGGGGAGGAGTTTCCCCTGCGCCCCGTATTCCTGGTGGCGGCATGCGGCGCGCAATACTCAGCCGCCTGCAGGACGAGCCTCACGGATCGGCTCACCGTTCTCTCACCCGCGCGCCTGGCCGGGGCGCTGCTGCCCGGGCTTGCGCGCAAGCCCGCCGCCGCTCCGACGGCATCGGCGGGTACGGGGGGCGAGCCCGCGCCCGGCCCGGGAGAGCTCGCGGTGACGGGCGTCCGTCACGTGATGCGGGTCCTTTCCGAGGCCGAGGCAGGCGCCCTGGGCGGCGCGACGCTTCTGGACCTTTCCCTCTGCGACGGCGGATGCGCGGGCTCGCCCCTGCTCTGCGCCGACCCCTTTATTTCAATGCACCGCTGGCAGGCCGCGCCGATCGGCGCCGCGCCAAGTGACGCGGCGGCAGTGCCGAGGCAGAAACCCTACGCGCAGCGCCACGGGGTGAGGCTCGACAAGGACATGGGGGAGGCGATACGCAGGCTTGCGCGCATCGACGCGCTTGCGCGGACCCTGCCGGGACGGGATTGCGGCGCGTGCGGCGCCCCTTCGTGCGCAACATTTGCGGAAGACGTGGTCATGGGAAGGTCGGAAGCCGACGGCTGCCCGCACCTCCCGGAACACGGAGAGGAGACACAATGACCCTGGGCGATATAGCGGCGGCATTGGACATGGAGATCCTGACGCCCGAGCTCTCGGTGAACGGCGGAGCGGAGGTCGGCAGGGCACACGCCTCGGATCTGCTCAGCGAGGTGCTTGCGAACGCGCCCTCCGGCGGGCTGCTCCTGACGATCCAGGTGCACATGAACGTGATCGCGGTGGCATTGCACGCGGGCCTCGCGGCGGTCGTGTTCACCTCGGGCGCGCGGCCCGAGGAGGGTGTGCGGGTGCGCGCCGTGAAGGAGGGCCTGCCCCTGTTGAGCACTCCCGAAACGACGTTCGACACGGCGGGCAAGCTGTACGCAATGGGGCTGCGGGGAAGGCTGTGAATGGTGCGTCTGGCTGCGGACATGCACATCCACACCGTGTTGTCTCCCTGCGCCTCGAGAGAGATGACGCCCCCCGCCATTGTGCGGGAAGCGGCGCGAAAGGGGATTGCATTGATCGCGGTCTGTGACCACAACAGCGCGGGAAACGTCAGTGCCGTTGCCGCGGCCGCGGCCGCCCTGCCCGGCGGCCCCGCCGTGATTGCGGGCATCGAGATCACCACCGGGGAGGAAGCGCACGTCCTGGGCTTCTTCCCCAGCTCCTCCGCCGCGCGCGCCGCTGCTTCAGAAGTGGCGGCGGGGCTCCCGCCTTGGCGCCCGCTCGCCGCCCGGACATCCGCCTCGCCGGCGGCGGGCGGACTGCGCGAGCCCGAGCAGGAGCTCGTGGACGCGGAAGGCAACCGCACGGGGATCGAGACGCGGATGCTTGCGGCGGCGAGCGGGTTCGCGCTCTCCGCGACTGTGGAGCTCATCCACCGGCACGGCGGGCTCGCAGTGGCAGCCCACGTGGATCGCAGAAGCTTCAGCGTTCCCGGACAGCTCGGCTTTATTCCGCCGGACGTGCCGTTCGACGGCCTGGAAATCTCCGCGGCCGGCGCTGCCCGCGGACGTACGGCGGATTTCGTTTCACACGGGCTCCCCCTGCTCAGCTCGTCCGACAGCCACTTCCTCGAGGAAATAGGCAACGGCCTCACGGTGCTCGACGTGGAGGCGCCGGTTTTCTCCGAGCTTTGCAAGGCGCTGCGGGGCGTCGAGGGAAGGGGGTGCGCGATTGCGTGAGATAGCGCTCCACATCCTGGACCTGCTGGAAAACGCAATCCGGGCCGGCGCCACGGTCATTGCCGTTGACGTGGAGGAGGAGCCCGATCGCGACCTGCTCTGCGTCTCCGTGGAGGACAATGGCCCCGGGCTCGGCGTGCCGGGGGAGACGGCCGTCGACCCCTTCTTTACCACCAAGGAAGGGAAGAAGACAGGGCTCGGGCTGAGCATGCTGAAGTTTCGCGCCGAGCAGGCGGGGGGAAGCTTTCACCTGGAACGGTCCCTCCTGGGCGGGTGCGCGGTACGGGCGCGCATGCCCCTGTCCCACGTGGACAGGAGCCCGCTGGGTGACCTCGCCGCCACGCTGGCCTCCGTGGTCTGCACCAATCCGGGCATCGAACTGCGCTCACGGCTGCGCGTCGGTATCAGGGAGTGGCGCGTCAGCTCCGCCGAGATTTCCCGGAGCCTGCCCGCGGGCAACAGGAGCGAGATCGCGGTTGCCAGGCGCATGAGAGAAAGAATAACGGAGGGCCTCGCGGCCCTTCATGTGTCGGAATAAGCACGGAACCGCACGGAGTACCGTGCGAGAGGAAGGGAGAACGGCATGAACGAAACTAAGACAGCGTGCCCTGAGACGGCCGGCGAAAAGGAGCTCATGGAGCGCCTGGACGCGACGCTCTCGGAGTACAAGGGAAAACCAGGTGCCCTCATTCCCGTGCTGCAGATCGCCCAGGGCATATTCGGCTATCTGCCGGAAGTCGTGCTCAAGCGGATCGCGCTGGATCTCGGCAAGTCCTACAGCGAGGTGGCGGGCGTGGTGGGATTCTACTCGTATTTCTCCACTATCCCCCGTGGCCGTCACCTGGTCCGCGTCTGCCTGGGCACTGCCTGCTACGTGCGCGGGGGGAAGCAGGTCCTGGAGAGCTGCCGGCAGGAGCTCGGGATAGACGTGGGCGGGACGACCGCTGACGGGCTCTTCACGCTGGAAGTGGCCCGCTGCTTCGGCGCCTGCGGCCTGGCGCCCACCATGATGATCGACGATGACGTGCATCAGCGGGTAAAGCCGCAGAAGCTGCGCGCGATTCTCTCGAGCTACCGGGAAGGGAGCGCGGAGAAGGCGAAAGCGCCGGCACGTGCGACCCCGAAGAGCAAGGCCCGGCCCAGGGCATCTTCGAAAGCAGCGCCGAAAAAGAAGCCCGCAAAGAAGCATGCGACGGGCAAGAAGGAAAGGGTGGCGGCAAGATGAGCGAAAAGATTACAAGCCCACAGGACCTCCTGAAGCTGCGCGATCAGGCCAGGGGCCAGGTCGAGCTGCGCGGAGGACGCAAGGAGACACAGGTGGTGGTGCACATGGGCACCTGCGGAATTGCCGCAGGCGCGCGCGACGTGGTCACGGAGCTCGTCTCCGCCCTGGACTCAAAATCAGTCCAGACCGTCACGGTGCGGCAATCCGGCTGCATCGGTCTCTGCGACCAGGAACCCATGCTCACCTACACGGACAAGGCGGGCCGCAATTTCCTGTACGTCAACCTCACCCGGGAAAAGGTGCGGGAGTTTGTCATGCGTCACATCATCGACGGGAAACCCGTTGAGAAGTACATCATGGAAGGAGACGCGAAATGAGCCGATCGAGATGCAATGTCCTCATCTGCACCGGCGGCGGCTGCGTCGCATCCGGCGCCCTCGAGCTCAGCGCGTCCATGCGCGCGGCCATCGAGAGGCATGGCCTGGAGCGCGAAGTGCAGGTGTTCGAGACCGGTTGTCTCGGCCCCTGCGCGGCGGGACCCGTCGCGGTTGTCTACCCTGACGGCATCCTCTATCAGAATCTGAAACCTTCCGATGCGGAGCGTATCGCCAGCGAGCACCTGCTGAAGGGCAGGATCGTTGAAGACCTGACCTACGAGCAGAGGCCTTCGGGCATGGAAGCGCCGGGCCTTCAGGAGATCCCCTTCTTCCGCAAGCAGGTGAAAATCGTGCTGCGCAACTGCGGGCTCATCGATCCGCTGAAGATCGAAGAGTATGTCGCGCGCGACGGCTACATGGCGCTCGCCAAGGCGCTCACCGAAATGACTCCCGCGCAGGTCATCGACGAGGTGAAAAAATCCGGGCTGAGGGGTCGCGGAGGCGCCGGGTTTTCCACGGGCATGAAATGGGAGCTGTGTCGAAAATCGGGCGGCGGCAAATCCGCCGAGGACGGCGGCAAATCCGCCGAGGACGGCGGCGCCAAATCCGCCGAATACGGCGGCGCGGGAAAGTACGTGTTGTGCAACGCCGATGAAGGGGACCCGGGCGCGTTCATGGACAGGAGCGTGCTGGAGGGAGATCCGCACAGCCTCATCGAAGCCATGACCATCGCCGGGTACGCTATCGGGGCGACGCAGGGATTCGTCTACGTGCGCGCGGAATACCCCCTGGCCGTGGCACGGTTGGGCAAGGCAATCGAGCATGCGCGCGAGCGCGGCCTGCTCGGCCGGAACATCATGGGCACGAGCCACAGCTTCGACCTCGATATCCGCATGGGTTCCGGCGCGTTTGTCTGCGGCGAGGAGACGGCTCTCATGACCTCCATCGAGGGCAACCGCGGGGAGCCGCGGCCACGGCCGCCGTTCCCCACTGACCGGGGATTATGGGGAAAGCCAAGCCTCCTGAACAATGTGGAGACGTACGCCGCTGTTCCCATGATCATCCTGAAGGGCTCCGCGTGGTACTCCTCGATGGGCACCGCGAAGAGCAAGGGCACAAAGGTGTTCGCTCTTGCGGGGGCCGTGAAGAATACCGGCCTTGTGGAGATCCCCATTGGCATGTCGCTGGGCGAGCTCGTATTCGACATCGGCGGGGGAATGCGGGAGGGCAAGAGCTTCAAGGCCGCGCAGATCGGCGGACCTTCAGGAGGCTGCATCCCGAAGCATCACCTCAACGTGCCCGTGGACTACGAATCCCTTACGGAGCTGGGCGCCATCATGGGCTCGGGCGGCCTGATCGTGATGGATGAGGACACCTGCATGGTGGACATATCCCGATTCTTCCTCGAGTTCGTGCAGGACGAATCGTGCGGCAAGTGCACTCCCTGCAGGATCGGCACCAAGCGCATGCTGGAAATACTGGACCGCATCTGCGAGGGCAGGGGGCAGGAAGGCGACATCGAGCGTCTGATCGATCTCGGCGGCACGATCAAGGACACCGCGCTGTGCGGTCTCGGCCAGACCGCCCCCAACCCTGTGCTGTCGGCCATCCGTCATTTCCGGGATGAGTTCGTCGAGCACATACGCGACAAGAAGTGTCGGGCGGGTGTTTGTCCCGAGCTGGTGCGCGCGCCGTGCCAGAACGCATGCCCGGCGGGAGTGGACGTGCCGGGCTTCGTGAGCCTGATCGGCGAGAAGCGCTTCGACGAGGCGCTGGCGCTGCACCGGGAAAGGAACCCGCTGGCCGCCATCTGTTCCCGCGTGTGCTTCCATCCCTGCGAGAGCAAATGCCGGCGCTCCACGCTGGACGACCCCCTGTCGATCCGGGCGCTCAAGCGCTACATGGTGGACCAGGAAAAAGGATTCAATCTTCCCGCTCTTGCGCAGGACGGCGACAACGCGAAGCGGAAGGTGGCGATCGTGGGCGCGGGTCCCGCGGGTCTTTCCTGCGCATACTTCCTGGCTCGGCTGGGCTACCGGCCGACGGTTTTCGAAGCTGCTTCCGAGCCCGGCGGCATGCTTGTGCAGGCCATTCCCGCCTACCGGCTGCCGCGTGAAATCCTTCGACGGGAAATCGGCATGATCGAAAAGCTGGGCGTGCAGATCAAAACGAAGAAGAGGATGGGAAAGGACTTCACCCTGCAGAGCCTGCGGGAAGCAGGCTTCGAATCGGTGTTCCTGGCCGTGGGGACGCCGCGCGGCACGGGCCTGGGAATGAAGGGCGGCGACCTGACAGGCGTGACCGAGGCCATCGATTTCCTCCGGCAGTACAACCTCTCGGGCAAGGCGCCCGTGGGAGAAAAGGTGGTGGTCGTGGGCGGAGGCAATGCCGCCGTCGACGCGGCGCGCACGGCCCTGCGCCTGGGGGCGAAATCGGTCACCGTTGCGTACCGCCGCACACGCCCGGAGATGTCGGCGTACCAGGAGGAGGTGGAGGAAGCGGAGCGCGAGGGGGTGAAGTTCGAGTTCCTCGCCTCACCGCTGGAGCTCGTTCAAAAGGGAGGAAAGCTCTCTGCCGTGAAGATGCGCCGCATGGAGCTCGGGGAGTTCGACCAGACCGGCCGCAGGAAGCCGGTGGCGAAGCGGGAACCCGGCCACGGGCCGGATGCGCGGGGAAACGGCGGTTCCGAAAGCGTCTTCGCGCTGGAGGCCGACCAGCTGATCGCCGCCGTTGGCCAGAAGCTCGACCCGGCGGAATTGTTCGACTGCCCTCCCGGCGCGCCTGGGTTGCGCGTGTCCTTGAAGCTCAACGATCGGGAGTTCATTGCGGTGAACCCGGTGACCGGTCAGGCCTCCGAGGACTGGGTGTTTGCCGGAGGCGATGCGGTGAACGGACCGGCCTCCGTGATCGAGGCCATAGCAGCGGGAGAGAAGGCAGCGGTGGGGATGCACGCGTTTCTCACCGGCAGGGACGGGGTGCCCTGGCGTATGTCGCGGATGGTGGACACCTTCTTCGACCCGGACGCCGATCCCGTGATGGGCAAGCGGCCCGGCCTGAAGCTCATCCCAGTGAAGAAGCGCACGGGGTTCGCGGAAGTGGAGACTACCTGGTCGGCCGGCGTGGCCCTTGCGGAGACAAAGCGCTGCCTGCGCTGCGACTACCGGGAAAAGGTCCCCGAAACGAGCACTGTGGCGACGAGCCGCTAGCAAGGAGAAAGACGATGCCCACACTGAGCATAGACGACAGAAAGATCGATGTCCCCGAGGGAACAAGCCTGCTGGAAGCGGCCCGGCAGGCCGGCGTGCAGGTGCCGAGCCTCTGTTACCTCAAGAACGTGCAGGCCATCGGATCCTGCAGGGTGTGCCTGGTCGAGGTGGAGGGGGCGAAGGCGCTCATGGCCTCCTGCGTGACACCTGCCACCCAGGGCATGAAGGTACACACCAACTCAGGCCGGGTGAGGGATGCCCGGAGGAGCGTGGTGGAGCTGATCCTCTCGGACCACGAAGGGGACTGCCAGACCTGCGACAGGAACGGCGATTGCGAGCTGCAGACGGTTGCGCGGGACCTCGGGATCCGGGAGATCGGTTACACCGGGGCAAAGAGCGCGCGGACGGTGGACGCAAGCACACCCGCGCTCGTGCGCGACACGGGCAAATGCATCCTTTGCCGGCGCTGCGTCACCGTGTGCGGCCAGACGCAGGGCGTGGCGGCAATCTTCCCGCAGAAGCGCGGGTTCCAGTCCGTCATCGGTCCGGCTTTCGCGTCGAACCTGTCGGACGTCGTGTGCGTGCAATGCGGACAATGCGCGGCGGTCTGCCCGGTGGGCGCCATCAGCGAGACCGACGAGACCGCCAAGGTATGGGCCGCGATAGATGACCCGAAGAAGACCGTGCTCGTCCAGACGGCCCCCGCCATCCGCGCCGCGCTCGGAGAGTGCTTCGGCATGCCGGCGGGAACGCTCGTGACCGGGAAGATGGTCACCGCGCTGCGCCAGATGGGGTTCGACCGGGTGTTCGACACGAACTTCACCGCTGACCTGACCATCATGGAGGAAGGCACGGAGCTCCTGACCCGGCTGAAGAAGGCGCTGGTGGACGGACAACCGGTGCCCCTGCCCCTTTTCACGAGCTGTTCGCCTGGGTGGATCAAGTACGCGGAGCACTTCTACCCGGAAATCCTTCCCAGGATTTCCACCTGCAAATCTCCGCAGCAGATGTTCGGCGCCGTGGCCAAGACCTACTACGCGGAGAAGATCGGGAAGAAGCCCGAGGAGATCTTCGTGGTCTCGGTCATGCCCTGCACGGCAAAGAAGTACGAATCGCAGCGGCCCGAGATGACGGCCAGCGGGGTGCGGGACGTGGACGTAGTGCTCACCACCCGCGAGCTGGGCCGGATGATCCAGCAGGCGGGCATCAGCTTTGCGGGCCTCCCCGACGGGACAATGGACAGCATCCTGGGCGCCTCATCGGGTGCTGCCGACATATTTGCAAACACGGGCGGGGTCATGGAGGCCGCGCTGCGCACCGTGTATGAGATCGTAACGGGCCGCGAGCTTCCATTCGCGAACCTCCACGTGACCCCGATCACCGGCCTCCAGGGGGTGAAGGAAGCGGCGCTGAAGATCGAGGGCACCGTGCCTGACTGGTCATTCCTGGAAGGGGTGACCGTGAAAGTAGCCGTTGCCCATGGCCTGGGAAATGCGCGGCTTCTCATCGAGAGGATCAAGGCGGCTGAGCAGTACGGCGTTCGCGCCGAACAGGTACCCCTGTACCATTTCGTGGAGGTCATGACCTGCCCCGGCGGCTGCATCGGCGGGGGCGGACAGCCGCGGCTCACCACGGACGAGGTCCGCATGGCGCGCATCCACGCCATCTACAAGGAGGACGAAGGCAAGCCCATCCGCAAGTCCCACAACAATCCCGAGGTGGCGGCAATCTACGCGAAGTACCTCAAGAAGCCCCTGGGGGAGAAGTCGCACCACCTCCTTCACACCAAATACACGGGCCGGACGCGCGTGTAGGGAGGAAGGGAAGGCGCGGGGGTCGGCATGGGGATAGTCTCGACGATTCCCGAGAAGTGCAGGCGGTGCTACGCCTGCGTGCGCGAGTGCCCCGTGAAGGCCATCAAGGTCATCGCGGGCCAGGCCACCGTCATCGCCGAGCAATGCATAGCATGCGGCAATTGCGTGAAAGTCTGCACGCAGAAGGCCAAGCGCATCGAGGACGCGACCATGCTCGTTGCGCGGCTGTTTGAAGGAGGCGAGAAGGTCTTTGCCTGCATCGCCCCCTCGTTCCCGGTCGCCTTCGCGCAGGTGAGCCCCGAAAAGATCGTCTCCTCCCTGCGCAGGCTCGGGTTCGCCGAGGTATGGGAAGTCGCCTTCGGTGCGGAGCTGATCAGCAGGGAATATGCCCGGAGAGCTCGGCACGCAATGAGGGACGGGCAGGCCGTGGTGAGCACGCCGTGCCCGGCCATCGTATCCTACGTCCAGAAGTACATGCCCGCGCTGCATGGGGCCCTGGTGAACGTGGTGTCGCCCATGATCGCAGTGGCGAGGGCGATCCGCCACAGGTGCGGGGCGGGGGTGAGGGTCGTGTTCATCGGCCCCTGCATCGCGAAAAAAGCGGAGATCAAGGACCCTTTCGTGCAGGGAACCGTGGACGCGGTGATGACCTACGAGGAGCTGCTTGCCATGTTCGACGCGGCGGGCATCGACCCCGGGGCTGAAGCGCCCGGCGCTTTCGACGGTCCCGCGGCAAACCTCGGCCGGTCTCTCCCCATCTCGGGCGGCCTGCTGCGCGCCGCAGGTTTCGATGCCGACATTCTGCAGAACAACGTGCTCGTGACGGAAGGCAAGGACAGGGTCCTGCCTGCGCTGAAAGAGCTTTCGGAGGGCAAGAGCAAGGCCAGAGTGCTCGACGTGCTGTTCTGCGAGGGCTGCATCAATGGGCCGAAGATGACCAACTCGATGAGCGTCTTTGCGCGGAAGGAGATGCTCACCGACCACATCAACGAGCACACCCTCTCACTGGCCGGAAGCGACATGGCGGAGAGCCTTGCTGAGTTCCTGCCCGTTGACCTGTCCCGGGACTTCTCCGAGCAGGCCGTTGCCCTGCCCCAGCCATCGGAGGAGCAGATCGCCGAGGCGCTGCGCAGGATGCGCAAGTTCGGACCTGAAGACCAGCTCAACTGCGGCTCCTGCGGGTATCCGAGCTGCCGGGAAAAAGCGGTTGCCGTCTGCCAGGGCTTTGCCGAGGTGGGGATGTGCCTGCCCTACCTGGTGGAGGAGCTGGAGAGCACCCTCTCCACCCTGCAGCGCTCCCACCAGGCCACGCAGGACAGGCTCGTGCAGACCGAGCGCCTGGCATCCATGGGCCAGATTTCCGCGGGAGTGGCGCACGAGATCAACAACCCTTTGTCTACGATCCTCCTGTACTCCCATCTCCTTCTCAAGGCGCACCGGGAGGGCGACCCTGAATCTGAGGACATCCAGATGATCGTGAACGAAGCCATCAGGTGCCGCTCCATCATGCGGGGTCTGCTGGATTTCGCGCGCCAGTCCCGGGTGGTCAAGACCGCCACGGACCTGGGCCTTCTGGTTCAGGATCTCGTGGATTCCATGAACATGAAGCTGGGGAATGGCCGGGTCAGGGTGAAAGGCACGGTCGAGGAGGGCATGCCGAAAGTGTGCCTGGACGCGGAGCAGGTCAGGCAGATGCTCGTCAATCTCGTGCAGAACGGGATAGATGCGATTGAGTCCAACGGCGCGGCCGGCGACAAATCCGCCGACAAATCCGCCGAGTACGTCGACGGGTACGTCGGCGGAACGGGAGAGGTCACCGTCAGCGCAGGTCTCTCCGAGACCCGGGACCTGGCGGTGCTGCGGGTAAAGGACACCGGCTGCGGCATGCCGCCGGATGTTCTCAAAGAGATTTTCACGCCCTTCTATACGACGAAGCAGCTCGGCAAGGGCACCGGCATGGGACTCTCGATCGTTTATGGCGTGGTGAAAATGCATGCCGGAGACATATCTGTGGACAGCGAGGTGGGGAAGGGCACATCCTTCCTCGTACGGATCCCTATCGGCGAAAAAGCCAGGGAGGAAGCGCATGAGCTCGGCAAAAACAGTGCTGTTGGTTGATGACGACGCGGATTTCGTGGAGATGAACCGTGTCCTGCTGGAGGAAAACGGCTACGCGGTGCGTGTCGCCTTCAGCGGCAGGCAGTGCCTGGAGGAAGTTGCCGCCCGCAGGCCGGATCTCATTATCCTCGACATGGTGATGGAGAACCCCAGCGATGGCTTCGACGTGTCCCGGGAGCTGCGAAACTCCGAGTACACCAAGAGCATCCCGCTCGTGATGATCACCTCGGTAAACGACTCGATCCCTTTCCGCATCGAGCCGGACAGGACCTGGCTGCCGGTTGACGCCCTGCTGGAAAAGCCGGTGGACCCCCAGCTCCTGCTTGCCGTCGTGGACAAGGCGTTGAAACCAGCCGGGGACCGCAGCCGTCCCGCCACCGAGTGCGGTGGCGGCGGGAGCGCCTGATGGGCGACGCCACGACGATTTTGCTCGTCGACGACGACAAGGATTTCCTCGAGCTGGAGCGGCGGATACTGGAGAGCCGCGGCTACCGCGTAGTTTGCTTCTCAGATACCCAGGCGGCCCTGGCCGCTCTGAACGCCGGCCCGCAGCCGGTCAAGCCTGCCCTCGTGGTGACAGACCTGATGATGACCGGCCTGGATTCGGGCTTCACGTTTGCGCGCGCGCTCAAGGCCGACCCGCGCACCGCAAGGCTCCCTGTGATAATCGTTTCCGCGGTATCCAGCCAGAAGGGCTTCGACTTCAGGCCGCGGACCGCTGCCGACCTTGCGGCCATGGGCGCGGACGCATTCTTCGACAAACCCGTGGCCCCAGAGGCGCTCCTGGACAAGGTGAAGGAGCTCCTGGGGTGAGTGTGCCGGCATCGACGTACTCGGCGGATTCGGCATCGACGTACTCGGCGGATTCGGCATCGACGTACTCGGCGGATTCGGTGCCCGCCGCCCGAGCGGCGCAGCCCGCGCGAATTCTGGTGGTCGACGACGAGCTGGGGGTCAGGGAAGGCTGCCGGAAGATCCTTGCCGCGGAGGGCTACGAGGCGGTGACCGCGGGCGACGGCAAGGCGGGCCTCGAGCAGTTCCTGGAGCGGGGACCGTTTGCCGCACTGCTGGTGGACCTGCAGATGCCCCGCATGTCCGGCCTGGAGCTGATGCGCGAGGTGAGGAGCCGGGACCCTGACATCGTTCCCATCATCATCACGGCCCACGCCACCATCGACACTGCGGTGGAAGGCACGCGGCAGGGCGCGTACAGCTATATCCCCAAGCCTTTCACCCCGGATGAGCTTCTGCTGGCAATCAAGAACGGCCTGGAGAGGCGGACGCTCATGCGGGAGGCGCGGCGCCTCCGCGAGGAGCGGGAGAAGCGCCTCCTGGAGCTTGCATCCGAGCGCTCGAAGAGCAACACGATCATCGCGGCCATGACCGACGGGATCCTCGTCATCAATAAAGAGAAGCTCGTTGTTCTCCGGAACAATGCCGCTGCCCGCATCCTCCCCGATTGCGCAAGCCGCGAAATCCCCTTCCCGCTTGAAGCCATCACGAGCCCTGACGTGAGGGAGATCGTGAGCATCGTCATCGACTCACCGGGCGGGTTCATGATTCTTTCCCGCCAGATTCCACTCGGGCAGTCCACCTACATGGTGAATGTCAGTCCTGTCATCGAGCCGGGCGGCGAGACGTCCGGCGCCGTTGCCGTTTTCAGCGACGTCACTGAGATGAAAAAGCTGGACACGGCCAAGTCCATGTTCGTCTCCCTCGTTGCGCACGAGGTGAAGAGTCCGTTGGCTGCCACCGAGGGATGGCTGAATCTGATTCTAAGCGGCATGCTCAAGCAGGATGCAGCGGAGGAGCACCGGATGCTGCAGCGCGCGCTTCTGCGCGTGCGCACCCTCCGCACCATGGTGAACGAGCTGCTGAGCCTCACCGCCATCCAGACTGGCAATTTTTCCCTGAAGAGGGCACCGGTGGAAGTCGCGGCCCTTGTGGCTGAAGTCGTGGAGGCCAATCGGGAGAAAGCGGCGGAAAAGAGAATCGCCATTTCCGTGTCCGGCGAGGATTCGGGTGATGCTCTGCGTGTCCTTGCCGACCGTGACACGCTTTCCATGGTATACGCGAACCTCGTAGAGAACGCCATCAAGTACTCCAGGGAAGGCGGCCATGTCTGGGTGAGCATCCGGGCGGCCGGCATGTACGTGACCGTCGCGGTGAAGGACGATGGCATCGGCATGTCCCCGGAGGATTGTACGAAAGTATTCGACGAGTTCTACCGCGCGCGCAATGAGCACACGGCCAGCATCCCGGGCACGGGTCTTGGCCTGAGCCTCGTGAAACGCCTGACCGAGCTGCACGAGGGAACGGCCACCGTCATCTCGACCCTTGGAGAAGGGAGCGAGTTCACGGTGAGCATACCCGCGCTCGCGGGAGCTTCGGACCCTGGGGCCCCCGCTACACGATTGTAAAGATCTCCCTCCGTCCCGAGTCGACGAGTGGGATGAACTTCTGATACCACGTGCCAAAGTCGGACCCCGACATTTCCCTGTGCAGCTCCGCCTCGAAGTGGGAGAGGTCTTTGTACGTATTCTCCAGCACGAGCGTATAGTAGGGGCCCGTGAGGTCGGTGAGCACCCGCGGCTTGTTGTCCGCCGGCATGATCTTCATCATCTCCTTCCAGATCTCCTTTGCTTCCTTCATCCTGCCGAACTTGATCTGGAAGATTTCACGAACGAGTATCATATGCGCCTCCGCGGTGAATATACGGCGGGCGCCGGCGCCGGGCAAACAAGACGGTGGAGGAAGAGCGCCTAAAAGAGGCGCGGACTGGCCAATGGTTGACGGTACCCGTACATTGATGTATGAAAGATCTTAAGCTGGGCGGCCGATGATTAGGTTGGGGAACCACGAAGGAGGTCGTGGCCGCAATGGGCGGAAAGTGCAACGCTCTCCTGATGGCTGACAGGGTCATCAGGGAGGACAATGGCAAGCGCGGAATCATCGGGTCATTCAACACGTTTAACTTCCCGATCTTCCCGGCTACAGCGCCACCTTTCTTCGTCTACGCAAATCTTGAAGATTTCGAGGGCACGCTTGAGTTCTCGGTAACAATAGCTCGCGAGGGTGCTGAACTCGTGGTATTTTCGGCAGGCGGTGAGATACATTTTCAGAATGAGAATCGCGAAGCAGAGATTCTTGTACCGGCTTTTGGAGTGACTTTTCCGAAAGAGGGGAGCTATAATCTCATTCTCAAGGTTGGGTACAGCCAGTACGGATCAAGAAGGATGATTGTGAATCAACTGCCAATTCCAAAAATAGGAGGTGCATGATGTCAGACTCGGCACTCGTGACGGGCGCGATCTACAGTCCCCACTATTCGTCCGCAGAGTCTGGCTATGCGGCAAACAACACTCAGGAGATAGTCATCGAGCCGACAAATCTGAGCAAGGAGATCATGCTCGCCTCGGAGAAGTCTCTCAGGTCGGTGTGGATGACTACGGACGAAGAGGAGGCTTGGAAGGATCTATGAAGGGGGAGGTGGTCGTTGTCCCCTTTCCTTTTTCGGACGTGTCTCAGGCTAAGAATCGGCCGGCTCTTGTTCTTATCGACCTACCAGGAGCCGACGCGGTCCTGGCCGCAATTACTTCTACGCGAAGCGAACCGAACGCGATTGCCCTTGAACATAAAGATTTTCAGCAGGGCGCGCTATCGCACCCTGCTTTTATACACCCGGCCAAACTATTCACTTTCCAAAAGAGCCTCATAAGAAAAGTTGTGGGCAATGTCACCGAAGCGAAGCGCAAGGAAGTTGTCGCAAAAATAGTGTCACTTCTCGCGTAGCCTTTCCACTTTGTCGAGGTCCCACCCCAGCTCCTACACGAACATCCTCACGGCGGACACGAAGGTCAGCGCCTGTACGGCGATCATGAATGCTTTCTCCGGGATGCCTTTGGCGAGAAGCAGCCCCCCAAAAGCGCCTGCAACCACCGCCGGCACGAGGACCGCATCGAATCCGAGTGAGGGGACGGTGATCAGGCCAAGGCTTATGCTGAAGGGCACCTTGAGCCAGTTGAGGATGAAGAAGTACCACGCAGCGGTGCCGATAAACTCTTTTTTCGGCAGGCGCATGGAAAGCAGGTAAATCATCGTGACGGGGCCCGCGGCGTTTGCCACCATTGTCGTGGCGCCTGCCAGGAAGCCGGCAATGGCGGCAAACCACCAGGAGGTGGGAATCGGCGCGTCCTTGCTCATGACGTATTCCCGGTAGACGTTGATGCCCAGCATGATGATGACGATCGCCCCCATGACGTAGCGCATCTGCTGGTCGTTGATCCTGCCCATCGCAAAGTAGCCTGCCACGATCCCCACCACTGCCCAGGGAAGCAGCCGTACGAGGTGCTTCCAGGAACCGTGGCGGCGCCAGAAAATCACGGCAAAGGCATCGGCCGCGATCAACAGGGGCAGAAGAGCGCCGGTAGAGGCGCGCGCGGGCATAACCTCCGCGAACAATGGCGCGAGGAGGATTCCAAGCGCCGGCAATCCCGTCTTGGAGATTCCCACCATGAGAGACGTGACATAGGCAAGGATCCATTTTCCGGCTGACAGAGCATATATTCCCTGCATGGTTTACCTGTGACAGACGCGACAGAGTATCGGCAGGGGCGCCCGAGGGCAAGGGACCGATATCAGCCGGTCCCTGCAGGGACGGCGTACCCGCCGAACGGGTACTCCCGTACTCCCAGGAGCCGAAGATGCTCGTTCATGTGCTTTTCGACCGCCGCGTAGTGCGTCTCTTCATTGCGTGCCAGGGTCTCGAAGAAACCGCCGCGGATATCCGGATCGTTCAACAGCCCCCCGTAGGTGATGTGGAGAAGCTGGCGCGAGTCACTTGCATCCAGGTATCGTTCCAGCTCGGAATCCGCCCTGTCCCGTGAATCCGGGATTGCATCGAGGTTCGTCGTGACATGGTAGAGCCTGGCCGCGTCCTCGAAACCCTTAAAGGCTTTGCCGAGCATCACGCGGAAAAGGGTCGGGTTCGTCCGCGCAATGACACGCACGGCTTCGAGCCAGCTCGTGCCGGCCGTTTTCAGATGCAGCCGCATTCCCGTGTGTCGGCCGATTGCGGGGTAGACGCTGAATTTATCGCTCCCCGAATGGATGGAGATCTTGTAGCCGCCGTAGCGCCTGGCGATGGCGCAATGCACTTCGAACTGCCTTGCGAACTCGGCCGTGTCGCCGATGTAGTCGATTCCCTTCTGGAACTCCCCGACAAATCGGGGGGCAAGAGAGTTGACGGCAACACCGCGCCGACCCAGCTCGCTCGCAATGAAAAGGTGATGCGCGGGAAGCGTCGGAGCGGTAGTCTCGTCGATACTGATCTCCAGGTCGTACCTGTCGCCGCGTTTCTCCTTCAGATGCCGGTCCACATCCCGGGCAAAGTCCAGTGCGCGGCCGTACATCAGCGCGCACCGCTCGGCCTCCGACGGCGCGAATGTGATCGTGGACCCTGAGAGTGCGAATGTCCTGCCGGCGTATTCAGCCTGCACGTGCCGCCTGGTCCCCTCATCCAGCTTCTCGAACTCGACAGCGATCCTGTCCGTGCTCCATGAACCGGGCTCAGGAGACATCACCTCCGTGAGATCGAGGGTGATCATGGGCATCCGCGCCGCCAGTGCGACATCGATGTCCTTGATCGTCTTCAAGTGATCCCCGTCCGCGCCGTAACCGCGTTCATAGCCCTCCTGGAATACGAGGAAGGTTGCGTCCGCCACAACGCCCGGGTAGTCGCGCCGGGTAAGGGTGAGCTCACGGATCGATTGCTGGGCGAGCACGGGGTACACGTCGTACTTCACCGCTGCGCGCACGTGGCCGGGGGTCGCAAGCCCCAGCCGGTCGCCGCAGCCGATCGTCGTCTTTTTGTCTCGAAGCGAAACGGGCGCGGTGAACGGGAAGACTTCGTGAAGACGCTCCGCATTCTCCGGTGAAAAGTCCGCCTTCACCAGGTGCAGACCCGCACTCTGTGCGCGTGCCCCACGGAACATCGGCGGGAGAGGGCGTCGGGATACGAGGTACAGGTTTTTTTCAATTCCTGTCGCGGCGATAAAATAGAGAGTCGAATCGCTGACGTACAACGAGCGCCGATAGATGCGCGTGTCTCCCCTGGCGATCCATGGCGCGCCTTCAGCTTTCAGCGCATCGAGACGGCTCTGGTCGGCCCTGTCGAGCCCTGACTCGAGGATCAAGCCTGCGATTTTCTCCATATTCAGTTCCTTCGCTCGAATGCTTGGCCCTGCAGACTGCGCTGGACCCTGAAGTCATCCCCGATAAACCATGATTCGCCCTCTCTGCGAACCGGGATTATCAGGCTCATCACATCGCTTCCCTGGGAATACTGGAGAGTAACGAGCACTGTCTCACCTTCTTTCCTGCTGCCGGTAATTTTGTATGTGCCGATTCGTGAGAGACTATCCAGCGCAAGCTTCTGCTGTTCAGAGCTCAGAAGGGACATTCGAGGCATCAGTTTTATGGCTTTGCTCACATCCTGGCTCCTGGCCGCCTCGAGGAGATCTTTCACGAGGTTTTCCTGAACGCTGAAATTGGAGCAAGAGGCCAAGGTTGAGAATACGCTTACACAACAAATAGTTATTAACAAAGAAAGGGCGGAAAAGCCGCCCTTTCTTGCAATACGCGGATCAACGGTCATTCATATTTGACAACGGTACCGGTCACAATCACCATGCCGGGAGCGTATATGCTCGAAGTGACGACATTGAGCAGAATGTCGACGAAAGAGGCCTGGTGCTCAATGGTCACATTGATAGCGGCATCGCCGTTACGGTCCTTGATTTCTTTCTGAATTGCGTCCTTCACCGGGCCTTCAGTTGCATCCGCGGTTATGTTGAAGAGGTTGGCGCCACCAGAGGATCCCAGGAATTCGTTGACCCATACCTCAACTTTGAAGTCTCCTAACGAAGTTGTCTTTGGCGCCTTGAGATCGTACGACAGGCCGGACGCTTTGAACGTGGTGCAGGATGCAAGAATTGCAATCCCCACGACAAGAACACCCATGAGTTTCAGAATCTTCATGGTTCCTCCTTATTGATCAGAAGCAGATTATTTGCAGCTCACATCTTCGTCAAGTCCTTCCCGTGGGCGGGCAACCGAAGCAGCTTTTGCTTTTCTATTGTTTCCGCGTGTGCTATCGTAGCCTCAAAGTGAAAGGGGCTCATCATGGCAAAGCGGGCACAACCTGGAAAGAGCGCTGAGCCGAAAAAAACCAAGGCGGAAAGCTATCGATACCCGGAAGCGGAAAGCCCTCTCCGTCCGGAAGCCGGCACCCAGGCCCAGTTCAAGAAGAAGAAACTACCTGTAACATATCACTACGATTCCTCACTCTCCCCTGCGCTTGAATGGGATGGGCAGAATGGAACGCGCGAATTGGGCGAATGGCTATTGGCCTGCATCAGCGACGCCGCGAGACTCGCATCCCCTCACAGCTTCGAGACACCGCGAGAGCTGAAGCTGAACGACGGCAGCGTCAGGGCGCGAGTGAGCGGCCTTCAGGACGCCGTAGAGCAGCTTGCCGTTTTGTGCAAGCCTTTTCTCGACTGGGCGGGCAAGGCCGAGCGCCTTTCCTTTGATGTGCCGACCCTTCCCCTGTTTGTGCATGAACGCCTGTCAACGGCTGGTATTGTCGAAACGCTGCGCGGGCATCGCAAACCGGCTGATGTGCAATTCGACCTTTTTGGAGATCCCCATCACCCAATCGCAGACCAGGTCCTTCGAGCCTACGAGTATCGCGACAAATGGGTGAACCGCATGGTCCTCGGCGACTCACTCATCGTCATGAGCTCCCTGCTGCACTACGAGGGCCTCGGCGGCCAAGTGCAGACAATTTACATGGATCCGCCCTACGGCGTGAAGTTCGGGAGCAACTTTCAACCCTTTGTCCGCAAGCGTGATGTGAAGCACAACGAGGACGGCGACATGACCCGAGAGCCTGAGATGGTAAAGGCCTATCGGGATACGTGGGAGCTCGGACTCCACTCGTACCTCACTTACATGCGCGATCGCCTCCTCCTGGCCCGCGAGCTTCTCACTCCAAGCGGCAGCATCTTCGTCCAGATCAGCGACGAGAACCTGCATCATGTGCGCGAGCTGATGGATGAGGTGTTCGGGGAGTCATGCTTCATTTCCCAGATAACTTTCCTTAAGACCTCCGGATTTGAGACAAACACAATCGCGGCCCTAGGCGACTATCTGTTGTGGTACGCGAGAAATCCTTCTCAGATTAGGATTCGGAAATGCTACGAGCTGCAAGAGTTGGTTATTGGCGAAGGCAATGCAAGGTGGCTGTTGCTTCCAGACGGTACATTCAGAGGAGTCACAGCAGCAGAGAGGCGGGGAGATACAACACTGCCAAAGGGCGCCCGGCCATACAAACCTGATAATTTAATCTCGCAGGGAGCTTCAAGTGAGCCTCAACCATTTACCTTCCAGGGAAAAGCCTACGAACCCCCTGACAATTCTCACTGGAGCAGATACGAAGGTGTGGGAGCAATCGGCTGCCTCAACCATCGACAAGCATGAGCGAGTGCTGGCCTTCGTGAAAAACGCCGGGCTCGGCTTCGCGATTCCTTACCTCCACAATGGGCAGCCGCATGATTACATTCCGGATTTTATCATCCGCTTGAAAGGCAATCCCCCTCAGCATCTTGTCCTTGAGACAAAAGGATTCGATGATCTGGCGGACATCAAAGCGCAGGCGGCCCAGCGCTGGGTGAATGCAGTCAACGCGGACGAAAGATTCGGGGTTTGGAAATACGCGATGGCGAGGAAGCCGGAGGAAGTTGCCACAAAGATAAGCGAAGCGTGAGTACACTCCGGCCCGGCGTGTTTCCCGGGGGAGTTTCTTGATCTGCCGGCGTGCAAGCAGGGCAACCTCTACCCGGTAGGGCACACCGCTTTCCTACAGACCGAGCTCTTTTTTGAGCTTCTCCAGAGATATCGTCCCCTTCTTCGCGGCCTCCTTGAGGGCCTTCTTGGCATCCTCTATGTCCTTGCGGTCTTCCAGCGCCTCCAGCAGCTCAATGTCCTCGAACGGTACGATACCCGCAACCTTCTTTCCGCGCCTGGTCAGAACTACCCGCTCTTTCCCAAAAGCCGCGCGATTCACAGCATCAGAGAGGTTCTCGCGCAGCTCCACGGTGCTTATATCACGAGCCATTGAACCAAATCTCCTTCTTACCGAAATGTACATTTCGTACATTTCATTGTCAAGGTACCTGGTGGACGGACTTTCAGATGGATCGCTCACATGGCAAAAATCACGCCCAGTCCTGTAACGAAATCCGGCCCTATCTTTCCGGCAGTCAATTGGAATCCCGCAAGTCCCATGAAATTGAGGGAAAGGCCGGTTGACCAGTCCATGCTCCATGCATTCCGGGGGAAAAGCGACGAGCCTCCGATGACCGGACCGCCGGCGATGCCGATATCGTCATAGTAGTTTGCGTTCATGTACCCGTAAGGGCCATACCCAATGGCAACATCCCAAGTGACGATCGGCCCAAGGTGAAGATGCGCGGTGCCCATGGCGGCAAGCGCCCACCAGGCGGTGTCGATGTGGATGTCGTCAAAGGGGTAGAAGTATCCCAGGGCGTCCGTTACTCCGGGAGAGCCGAGATTCCAGGAGGATAGTGCAAGGGAACCCATTGCGGCAAAACCAAGCTCAAGAGGCCATCGGCGCACAGCGCGGTATTCAACAGCGGCGGAGAGTATCACATCGGCTGAGGTGTTTTTCTGAACCGGAACGGCAAAGCTGGGAGCAACAAGCCCAAACGTGCCAGAGGCAGTTCCGTACTCCGCGGTGATGGTTGCCCACAGCCGATCACAGAAGGCAGGTGACGCTCCCAGAAGGAAAACGCCAACTGCGGCCAGCCCCGCCGCGCGAATCAGTTTTTTCGTAGTATCCCTTCCGATCTTCATGGCAGGATCTTTTTGTCGTCCCGTTGGATCAAAGGAGAATCCGAAGGGGTCGATGGCGGCCGACGATTGATCTCCGGCTGCCTTGGAGGCTGTCTGGCCGTCCCGGCCTCCCCCGCAGCCGGCTGCCCTGCCGGCATCGGCTGCCTTGGAGGCTGTCTGGCTGTCCCGACCTGCCCCGCAACCGGCTGCCGGGGTCCGTTTCCCCCTGCTCGCATCCGAATTGAGAAAGATGGTTGCCTGAAACCTTTTCTCGGGTATCCAGGAGTTACGACGCTGACGGGCGAGCGAACAACGGGAGCCGATTGTCTCAGAGTGGACAGTGTTCCTGCGTCAAGCGGTTGGCCGGGATGAGCCGCAAGAGCCTGCTGACGAATCGCAAAGGGGACTGCCTGGGGCGGCGGGGCCAGCCGGGCCACCACCGGTCGAGACATTACCGAGGCGGGAGGCCGTGCAATCGGGCCATGAGGGGCAAAGGAACCGCCAAGGAAGCTTTCTCTCTGCGGGACGAGCGGCGCAACAGCCCCACGCACCGGAGCTCTGACGAGCTCGTCTTCAGGCAGCAGGAGCGCGGCTCCCGCCGCCGGCTGGCCGCGTACAAATGTCTCGTTCGGCACAACAGTCACCGCGCCAGGAACATTGCGATTCATGTAGGCGATGTGCTCAACGTCAATATTGTGAAAGCGCGTACGGCTGGTCCGGTAGGGCGGGATGTAGGGCTCGTGCGGGCCAAGAGCAAACCAGCCGACGCTCCCACCAGGGGCGCGGCTGGAGCGCCATCCTCCACCGCCAACGAATGTGACGAGGGCAGGCGCATAGACCGCGTGGCCGATATGAGCTCCCGGCACCCACACCCAGGCGCTGCTGCGAAAAGCCCAGCGGCCGTAGTGGAAAGGGGCAAATCCCCAGGGAGCTTCGTCGATCCAGGTCCAGCCCCAGGGATCAACCCAGGCCCAGCGCCCAAAGGCGTACGGCGCCCACCCCGCGACTATCACCGTCGGGGCCCACACTGGTCCATAGTCCGGGTCATTGCTCCAGCTGCCGTACTGGTCCAGGTCTTCGACGCCACTCATTTCATCACGGGGAACGTACTGGGCTGAGGCGATCTTGTCCTCTTTCTGATCCCGTGCCTGGCACCACCTGTCCCAATCATCGAGAGCGGGAGCGCCGCTGACCTGATATGAAGGAGAATCGAGACCCGTTATTGCAACCGCTTGCCGCAGCCGCAGAGGGAACACCGAGCTGCCCGCGGTCACTTCAACCTCACCCGCGCGCACCGTGACAGACGTGTCTCCGCTTTGCTGAACGTCTACTCGATAGGTGCCGGCGCGAAGCAGCGAAAGGCTTGCGTTGGGGGTATCCAGCTCGATCTCCTCAGTGGCACCCAGGTGACGGAGTCGCAGGTTCAACGACCCCGTCGAGAGACGGATCTGGATTGTCTGGTCATTCAGGTTCAGGAAGGAAATCTCCGTGTTCGAGGCAAGACGAATAGCGGTTGAGCCCACGTGCACCTCGGCTTGCCCGTCTTGATCCGTCCACAGATGGTCCCCGATGGTCAATGGATAGTTGAGGGCTGCGGGAGCCCACTCGTCAACGCTTTCCTGGTGGAATGAGACTGTCCCGCTGACGAGGTTCAGACGGCCGACACGATCGGGAGGATCGCCATACAGCGCGGAGACGCATGCGAGCGTCCACAATGAGAAAGCAAGAAGACAAAGCCGGACCAGGGTCGATTTCATGGTATCCCTCCGAGGGGACACGAATCTCGCTCGGTGGGTTATCTCTCCTCTTCAAAGTTAATCATTTGGCATGAGACCGGCCAATGGTCGGGTGGCGATGACTATTGCGCGCGGGATGTGTATTCTGGCATGGGGAGAGGAACATGATCTACTACGGCCGTGGCTCGGAGCGCGAGGTGATCACCGACGATGCGCTTCGCGCCGGGCTTTCCGAGGCGCTGGACAAGCTGGGGAAGCGGATGCGCGTCCTTGCCGTGCCTCCCGACATCACCCGGTTTCACTCGCGCGCCGGGCGCATCACCGAAATGGTGAGTGACTACTACGGCGAGGCGCTTTGCGATGTGCTGCCGGCAACGGGAACCCATTTTGCCCTTACCGAGGAAGAGAAGCACACAATGTTCGACCGGGTGCCCCGGCATCTTTTTCGGGTCCACCGGTGGAAAGAAAACCTCGAAACTCTCGGCCGCGTCCCCGCCGACCTCATCCACAAGGTGTCCGAAGGAATGCTTTCCTTCGATTGGCCGGCCCAGGTGGACAGTCTCCTCGTCCGAGGTGGACACGACCTCATCCTTTCCATCGGCCAGGTCGTGCCGCACGAGGTCGTCGGCATGGCGGGCTACAACAAGAACATCCTTATCGGCACGGGCGGCCTGGAAGCAATTCACAAGAGCCACTACCTTGGCGCGGTCTACGGCATGGAGCGGATGATGGGCCGCACGGAGACGCCTGTGCGCGCCGTGCTCGATTATGCGGCCGACTATTTCACAAAAAACCTGCCCATCGTTTACGTGCAGACCGTGGTCGGTCGGGAGCAGGACGGCAGTCTCGCGTTGAAGGGGTTGTTCGTGGGGGACGACATCGAGGTCTTCCGCCGCGCGGCCGCGTTGTCGATCAGGGTGAATCTCACGCTGTTGGAAAAGCCGCTCGCAAAGGTCGTCGTCTACCTCGATCCCAACGAGTTCAAGAGCACGTGGCTGGGCAATAAGGCGATCTACCGAACCCGCATGGCAATCGCTGACAACGGCGAGCTCGTGGTCCTTGCGCCGGGGGTTCGCCAGTTCGGGGAGGATCCGGGAATCGACGCACTCATTCGAAAATACGGATACTTCACGACCCCGAGAATCCTGGAGCTTGTAAGAGAGAATGCCGATCTGAGGGAAAGCCTGGGCGTGGCGGCTCATCTCATTCATGGATCCTCCGAGGAGCGCTTCAGCGTCACGTATTGCCCGGCAGGGCTCACGAAGGAAGAGGTCGAGAAAGCGGGTTTCCGCTATGCTCCCCTCGAGTCGATGATGAGACGCTACGATCCCGCCTTCCTTCACGACGGCTGGAACGATCTGCCGGGGGGAGAGCGTATCTATTATGTTTCAAACCCGGCCATCGGTCTTTGGGCATCACGGAGCAATTTTGCCGGTTAGGCGCAGCGAGTCAGACAAGGAGAGATTATGGAAAAGAAGGCCGATTTCGGGCTGATAGGGCTCGCCGTCATGGGCGCGAACCTCGTCCTCAACATCAATGACCACGGATATTCGGTCATCGTGTTCAATCGGACCGTGTCCAAGGTCGATGAGTTCCTCCAGCAGGCGGCGCGGGGACGAAAGACAATCCATGGCGCTCACACGATTGAGGAGCTCGTCGCCGGCCTCCAGCGGCCGAGAAAGATCATGCTTCTCGTGAAGGCGGGGGAGGCGGTGGATCAGACCATCGAGCAGATCCTTCCCCACCTGGAGCCGGGGGATCTCATCATCGACGCCGGCAACTCTCACTTCCCGGACACCATCCGGCGAACCAGGTATCTGGCCGACAAAGGGCTTCTTTTTATCGGCACGGGCGTCTCCGGGGGAGAGGAGGGGGCGCGCCGAGGGCCGTCGATCATGCCGGGGGGCAACCCGAAGGCGTGGCCTCTGGTGAAGGAAATCCTCCAGGCAATCGCCGCCCGGGCCGACGGCATGCCCTGCTGTGATTGGGTGGGAGAGGACGGTGCGGGCCACTACGTGAAAATGGTGCACAATGGGATCGAGTACGGCGACATGCAGCTCATTTGCGAGGCCTATCAATGCATGAAGGACGGCCTGGGCATGAGCCACGACGAGATGCACGAGGTCTTTGCGGACTGGAACAAGGGCGAGCTGGACAGCTATCTCATCGAAATCACGAGCAGGATCCTTGCCTTCAGGGATGAGGGAGGCGAACCGCTGGTAGAGAAGATCCTCGACAGCGCCGGCCAGAAAGGCACGGGAAAGTGGACGAGCGTCAATGCGCTCGACCTCGGCATCCCGGTTACCCTGATCGGTGAGGCTGTCTTTGCCCGCTGTCTTTCCGCGATGAAGGACGAGCGGATCGTCGCGTCGAAGGCACTGCCGGGGCCGTCGGGGAGATTCCCCGGCGCCAGGAAAGAAATCGTGGAGGACATCCGCAAGGCGCTCTACGCCTCCAAGATCGTCTCCTATGCGCAGGGGTACATGCTGATGCGCGAGGCGGCAAAGGAGTACCACTGGAACCTGAACTACGGAGGGATCGCGCTCATGTGGCGGGGGGGGTGCATCATCCGAAGCGCCTTCCTGGGAAAGATCAAGGAAGCGTTCGATCGCAACCCCAACCTCACGAACCTTCTGCTGGACCCCTATTTCCAGAAGGCGATCGAGGGCTGCCAGGATTCGTGGCGGCGGGCCGCCGCGCGGTCCATCGAAGGGGGGATCCCGATCCCCGCGTTTTCCACCGCGCTCAGCTTTTACGACGGCTACAGATGCGGCCGGCTCCCGGCCAACCTGCTTCAGGCACAGCGTGACTTTTTCGGCGCTCACACCTATGAGAGGGTCGACACGCCCCGGGGAAAATTCTTCCACACGAACTGGACCGGAGAAGGAATGGATGTTGCGTCGGGGCAATACAATGCCTGACAGCGTGCGCCGCACAATGGGGTGTTGCGCGTGAAGGAGATTCGCCGCATCCGCCTGCGGTACAGGGAAACGGACACGTTTTGCGAGATCCCACTGGGAGACGAATTCAGGGCACAGGGTCTGCGCGCCGTCATATCTCTTGCCCGAGCGGGCGACATGTCCTTGTCGCGCCGCAGGGACCTGCCATGGAGGACCCGTCTTTTTGCGTCGCTGGGGCTGGGAGAAGAACGCGTATTCGGAATGCGGCAGGTGCATTCGCAGAAAGTCGTCGTCGTGGATGAGCAGCAGCCCGAGGCCCTGGCGGGCACCGAGGCCGATGGCATGATCACCGATCGCCCGGATGCCGTGCTGTCCGCCACGGTTGCCGATTGCCTGCCCATCTTCCTTCTCGACACGGTCAACGGCGCCTTCGGCCTCGTGCATTCAGGCTGGAAGGGCACAGGCATCGTCGTCAAAGCGCTGCGTGCGATGCATGACGGATACGGGACGCTCACCCCCAAAGTCGTGGCGGCCATCGGCCCGGGCATTGGGCCGTGCTGCTACCGGGTCCCGGAGGAAAGGGCCGATCTCTTTGCCCGTCAGTTTGGCGCGGCAACAGTCGTGCGCGGTCAGGATGGCACGCCTAGCCTGGACTTGCGGGAGGCGAACATCGCGTTGCTCCGGGATGCCGGAGTGGAGACAATAACCGTCGTGGAGGACTGCACCGGCTGCTCCGAGGCTCTGGGCTCGTTCCGGCGTCAGGGGCCCGAAAGCTACACCTTGATGCTTGCCTGCATCGGCCGTTGGGGGAGGGCAACATGATCTACCAGAGGGAATTCGCGGTGCAGACCGCCGGACATCGGGACATGAAGGACATCGGCGCGGAGGTGGAGCGGCTCGTGGCAGGCTCGGGCATTGCCACGGGAACGGCGCACGTCTTCGTGGTAGGCAGCACGGCAGCCGTGGGGGCCATCGAGCTGGAGCCGGGATTGGCGGGAGATTTGCCTGAGCTGCTGGACCGCCTGGTCCCTCCCAGCCGCTCCTACGGCCACGAACAGGCCTGGCATGACGGCAACGGCCACTCGCACCTGCAGGCCACGTGGCTCGGGCCGGCGATCACCGTGCCCGTCTCGGGCGGAAGGCTCTCCCTCGGCCAGTGGCAGCAGCTTTTTCTCCTGGAATGCGACGTGAAGCCGCGCCGCAGGACTCTCGTCGTCACCATAATGGGGGAATGAAGGCTCAGAGCCCGAGCAGGGGAGGGAGCTCCCGGAGTGTCGCCACCGTGAAGTCTGGGGCCGGCTGGATCGGCGGCGCGGCGCGGCCGTTGGTGAGGAGAGCGGTGGAAGCGCCTGCCGCTTTTCCCGCCTCGATGTCGAACACATAATCGCCTACCATCAGCACTTCCCCTGGTGCCACCCCGAAGAGCCGCGCCGCGTGCAGGACGCCGTCGGGGTGAGGTTTGTGCCTGCCGGGGCTTTCACGGGTGAGGATGACGTCGAAATCGGCTGTGCCGCATGTCGGGAAGTTTTTCATGGCTTCCAAAATCGAGGTCCTGCTGTTCCTGCTGAGTATTCCCCGCGGCACGCCTTTGCGTGACAAGAGACCTATCAGCTCCTCCGCGCCGTCGTTGGGCACCGAGGCGCGCGCCGCGGCCAGCTCGAACTCGTCCAGAATCCGCAGCGCCTCCCGCCGCTCATCTTCGGTCGGGAGGGCCTGGATGAACTCGAGGATGAACGTCTGGGGAGGGCAGCCGAGGAGACGTCGGATTACGCCAAAGTCGATGGCCTCGGGCCGGGTAAGGGTGCCGTCGAAGTCGAAGAGGACTGCGCGGATCACGGCCGGGCCTCCGCGGATGTCTCCCGCCTGAGCGAGTCCGCCTTGTCTGTTCTTTCCCATGTGAAGTCGGGATCCAGCCTGCCGAAATGGCCGAAGACTGCGGTCTTCCTGTAGATCGGCCGCTTGAGGTCGAGGGCAGAGATGATCTCCTTCGGCGTGAGGGGGAAATGCTTTCGCACGAGGGCCTCGAGCTCATGCTCATCACGCACGCCCGTGCCGAACGTGTCGATGAATATGTTCGTCGGGCTTGGCTCGCCTATGACGTAGGAGAGCTGGATTTCGCACCGCCGCGCGAGGCCCGCCGCCACGAGGTTTTTTGCGATCCAGCGCGCGACATAGGCGCCTGATCGGTCCACCTTGGAGGGGTCTTTTCCGGAAATGGCCCCTCCGCCATTTCGGGCCATGCCTCCATAGCTGTCCACGATGAGCTTCCTTCCCGTCACCCCGGTGTCCGCCTCGGGGCCGCCCAGCGTGAAAGTGCCCGCGGCATTGATGTAGGTACGCGTGTCTGCATCATACAACGCCCCGCAGACGGGCTTGATGACCTTTTCGATGATTTCCTGGCGCAGCCGGCTCTCCACGATGCTCCTGCCGTGCTGCTGGGCGATCACAACCGCGGCCAGGCGAACGGGCTTTCCGTCCCTGTAGGCGATCGTTGCCTGGCTCTTGCCGTCAGGCCCCAGGTCCGGGATGAGCTTCTCCCGTCGTACGGCGGCCAGGCGCATGCAGAGCCGGTGCGCGATCATGATGGGCAGCGGCATCAGCTCGGGGGTCTCGTCGCACGCGAAGCCGAACATCATGCCCTGGTCTCCCGCCCCCTGCGGCTTTCCCTGCGCGCCGCCCACGCCGTCCGCGATCTCCCGGCTCTGAGCGTGGAGGGAGACCCACACGCCCGCGTCCTGGCAGTCGATGCCGAACTCGGGGTTCGTGTATCCGACCTCTTTCAGTATTCGGCGCGCGATGCTCTGCACGTCGGCGAACCCGGTCGTGGTGACCTCCCCCGCCACGTGGACGCTGCCGGTCGTCACCATGCACTCCACGGCGACGCGGGAATCGGGGTCCTGCGCGATCAGGCAATCCAGCAGGGCGTCCGCAATCTGGTCGCAGACCTTGTCGGGGTGCCCCTCGTTCACGGACTCGGAAGTGAAATTGAAATCCTTCTGCATCGGCGCTATAGTCTCACATTCGACAGAAAAGGGGGAGCGAGCATGCGCAAGGTCATGTCGATGGCGGCTTTGCTGGCGGCACTGGCCGCGGCGTCCGCATTTGCCTTTGATCCCCGCGAGCTGAACAAGATCACATTCCAGAACTCAACGGGAACGAAAATCGAGATGATTTTTCTCTCTCCCTCGGACAGCGAGTACTGGGGACCCGATATCGTCGGGGCTGATTTCGTCGTGAAGGACGGAGGATCGCTCGGCTACTACATCCACTACCCTGAAAAGACGTTCAAATTCGACATCATGGCAACGGACGAGGCCGGGCACATGTTCGAGGTCTACAACTACGTGCTGACGGACGGCAAGGAATCCACGATCACCTTTACGCAGAAGAACCTGAACAGCAAGGCGCCGGAGCTCACCTTCGCCACTCTGAAAGTCACGAATAATACCGACCACGAGCTGCAATACCTCTTCATATCCCCTGAGGATTCGGACGCGTGGGGAGTGGATCTCCTGGACGAGGAGACGACGCTCCCCGCGGGAGACACGCACAGCATCGTGATTCCCATCGGCAAGGACAAGGTCACCTACAACCTCATGGCCGCCGACGAGAATGACGATGAATACGTGTTCGACCTGACGATCGATCCGGCAAAGGGCAATGACTTCAAGGCGGCAATCGACACCGGGGACTTGAAACCGGCGGAAGGCCAGTAGCGTTTCCCGGCAATATGCGCTATTCTCCGGGTGACATGCGCGCGGCTGTTCTCACGGAGCATGTTCCAGAAAAATTACCCCTGTGGAAACTCATCATCTTCGCCCTCGGCCAGATGGGGTGGTCCCTTGCCTCCTACGGGGTGAGCAACCTCGTGATGTACTTCTACATGCCGCCCGAGACTGCGGCCGCGACGAGGATTTTTCCTCCCTTCATCTTCGAGGGGGCGGTTTTCGGCGTTCTCACGATCATCGGCGTCATCAACTTCGGCGCGCGCTTCTTCGACGCGGTCACCAATCCTCTCCTCGCCTCCTGGTCGGACCGCTCCCGCTCCCGCCTGGGGCGGCGGCGATTCTACATGGCGCTGAGCGCCGCTCCTTTTGCCGTTTTTTCCGTGCTCGTCTTCATCCCGCTCAAGCATTTCCAGCAGAACCCGAGCCCCTCGGCAAGCTGGATGAATGTCGCGTGGCTCGCCGTCACGATCCTCATTTTCTACTTCTTTTTCGTGATGTACACGGCGCCGTACAACGCGCTCATCAGCGAGCTGGGACATAATCCAAAGGAACGCCTTGTCATCAGTGCGGTGATCGGCGTCACCTGGTCTCTGGGCTTCGCAGTGGGGAACTTCGTGTACTCTTTCCAGGGGGCGTTCGAGCACGGGGGAATGGATTCCACCTCGGCCTTCCAGACCGTGGAGATCATGTTTGCCGGCCTTGCCCTGGTCTTGATGCTTTTACCTGTTATCTTCATCAACGAGCGGCGCTACGCGGGCTACTCGGTTTCCAGCGAGCGCATGTGGCAGGCGCTGAAGTCGTCACTGAAGAACCGGAACTTCACGCGCTTTCTCGTGAGCGAGCTGCTCTACAACGTGTGCCAGACCATCATCCAGATGGGCATCGTCTACTACGTCGTGACGCTCCTCGGGCTGGAAAAGGAGGTCACCTCCTGGCTCATGTTCCTGATGTTCGTTTTCTCCTTCGTCTTCTACCCTTTCATCACCATGGCCGCCATCAAATTGGAGAAGAAGCGCGTGCTCATATTCGGATTCGTGCTTCTGGCCGTGCTGTTCGTTGCCTTCTCCCTGATGGGCGTCCTCCCCCTGCCGGGACTGATATTCGCCGTCGTGACGGTCGTGGTAGCCGCCGTCCCTATCGCAATCTTCACCATCGTCCCGAACGCCATTGTGGCGGACATTGCGGAGGCGGACGGAATCGAGACGGGGAACTTCAAGGCAGGGATGTTCTTCGGCGTGAGGTCCTTCGAGAGCAACCTCGGAATTTCCATCGCGAACATCCTCTTTCCCTCGCTCCTGACCCTCGGCATGTCCGTGCAGCACCCTGTCGGCATCAGGATGAGCGCCATCGTCTCCGTCTTCATCTGTCTGGCCGGCATGGCGGTCTTCTTTCTCTACAACGAGAGGGACGTCCTGAAAAGCCTTGCGAAGAAGGAGAAGCTCTCCGCGGTGGAGCTGAAGGCCATAGGGGAGGAACCGGGCGGACGTTGAGCCTCAGGCGTCCGAGCGGATCTTCTGCCAGGTCCCGGTCTCGGAGGACAGCTCGGCGCAATCCATCATGAGCTGGATTTCGATCCCCCGGGTAAGGGAAGGCTCGGGCTGAGCGCCCTGGGCGATGCCGCGCAGGAAATTGTAGAGGCAGTGGGTGTGGCCGCGCAGCCAGCCGGAGGTGGCGCGGGGCGAGGGGAATACGGCGGGGGGAGGGTAGCGTTGAACCGTTGCGATCCTCTTCCAGCCGCGTGTGCCCCCGAGGGGCGCCGGGGTATCCGAGAGAGAATACGCCTCCAGGTAGTCGGGCTGCATCAGGTCGAACCTGAGCGCGCCACGGCTCCCATGGATCTCGACGCGAAGGTCGTCTTCCGCGCCGGTCGCTATCTTGGACGCCTCGAGGGTGCCAAGGGCGCCGGCAGCGGTCCGCACCGTCATCACCACCTGGTCTTCGGCCTCCACGCTCTCCGTGCCGCCGCGGCCGTCGGGCCTGCGTGGATAGAGGATGCGCTTCTCTGCGCGGATCTCGGTGAAGGGGCCTGCCAGCCAGTCCACGAGGTCGATCAGGTGGGAGCCGAGGTCCCGCAGGACGCCGCCCCCCTCCGCTTTCCGCAGCTTCCATTTCACGGGGGTCACAGGGTCCACGCTGCCCGCATGGAGGTAGACCCCGCGGAAACCGAGCACCGCGCCGAGGAAACCTTCATCGATGAGCTGTCGAGCCCTCAGGGTGGCTGAGAAGAACCTGTTCTGAAACGTCATCTGGCCGATGCCCGTCCAGCCGGCCATGGCGCGCTTCACGGCCGCCGCTTCCTGAAGGGTCGCGGTCAGCGGCTTGTCGCAGTAGATGTGCTTGCCGGCGCGCATGGCCGCGCAAATCTGGTCCGCGTGCAGCGCATTCGGGGAGCAGATGTGGACGATCTGGATGTCCGGGCGTTCGATGAGCTCCCGCCAGTCCGTGGTGGCTGACGCGAAGCCGCCGTGCTCCCGCGCCGCCTCCGCGCTTTCAGCCCGCGAAGTTGCCACGCATACCAGGCGCGCCGTCACGGGCGCCGGATCGTAGAAGAACGGGATGCTGCGATAGGCGAATGCATGGACCTTGCCGATGAACCCGTAGCCGATGATGCCCACCCCCAGCCCGGGCATTTACACGCCCTCCAGGTAGGAGATGACCTCGGAGATCCGCACCGGCTTCGCGATGAAGCCGTCAAATCCCTCGGCAAGGAACCGCTCCGCGTCGCCCTTCATTGCATAAGCGGTGAGGGCGACCATGGGGCCCCGCGCTCCCTTTTCCCGCAGCGCGCGCATGGCGTCGACGCCGTTCATGCCGGGAAGCTGGATGTCCATGAAGATGAGATCGTACGGGGAACGGTCCGCGGCGCTGAGCGCCTCCTCCCCGCTGCCGGCCAGCACGACCGTGCAGCCGAATGCGGTGAGTATCTTCTCCATCAGGGCGCGGTTGGCAGGGCTGTCGTCCACCACCAGCGCTGTCTTTCCCGCCAGATCGGGAATCTCCTCGGACCCCGCGGGCGACCTCTTTTCGGATGCCGCTGCCGGCACGGGCTCGGAAACCGCCGGGGCCCGGAGCCCCGGCAGGCGCACAGTGAACCTGCTCCCCTTTCCCACCTCGCTCGTGACCGAGACCGATCCGCCGTGCAGCTCGACGAGACTCTTCACGATGGCCAGCCCGAGTCCTGTGCCCTCTCCGCGCCGCGCCTGGCGCGACTGGACGTAGGGATCGAAGATCCGGGCGAGGTCCCCGGCCGGTATGCCGATCCCCTCGTCCCAGACGGTGATCGATAATTCTCCGGCCTCCGCCTGCGCGACCACCCCGATCCGCTTTTCCCGCTCGGTGAACTTGATGGCGTTCGACAGCAGGTTGTAGAGGACCTGCTTGATCCTCACCTCGTCGGCGTCCAGCAGGCCGCGCTCCGCCGGCAGGGAGATTTCCATGCGCAGGTGCTTCTTCGCGGCAAGGGAACGCACCGTGGTCAGCACACGGCGGATGAGCGCGGCAGGGTCGAATGGCGACTTTTCCAGCTCGACCTTGCCTGCCTCCACCTTGGACAGGTCCAGGACGTCGTTCACCATGTCCAGGAGGTGCTCGCCGCCGTCACGGATCCATCGCAGATACTCGCGCTGTTTTGCCGTGAGGCTTTCCCCGCCCTGCAGCTCCAGGAGCTGGCTGAAACCGAGAATCGAGTTCAGGGGAGTGCGCAGCTCGTGACTCATGTCCGCCAGGAACCTGCTCTTGGCCTTGTTGGCCGCCTCCGCGGTGGCCTTTGCCTGCCAGAGCAGCCCCTCCATGGTCTTCCTGTCGGTGATGTCCTCCTTGATCGCCAGGTAGTGCGTGATGGCGCCGTCCGCATCATGGATGGCGGAGATCGCGGCGAGCTCCCAGTACAGCTCGCCGTCCTTCTTCCGATTGCACAATTCTCCGCGCCATTCGCTGCCCCCCGCAATGGTCCGCCAGAGATTCGTGTACACCTCCGGTTGCTGCACCCCTGACTTGAGCAGCCGGGGATTCATGCCGATGACCTCCTCCCGGGAGAAGCCGGTGAGCAGGGAGAACTTGCGGTTCACGTACTCGATGCTTCCCTGGGGGTCGGTGATCATGACCGATGTGGGACTTTCCTCCACGATGGCGACGAATATGCGCGGATCAAGCCCGCGCCGTACCTCGGAGCGCTCACCCACTGCTCTACCCGATGTCGATGGGCCCCGTGAGCGCGCTCTTGAGGAGCTTCACGGCGCCAAGGACATCCCCGTAGTCGACCATCTCGGAAGGCATGTGCACATACCGGGCGGGGATGGAGACGCAGCCGGCCGGCACGCCGCCCCGCGTGGTCTGGACGGCGCATGCGTCCGTGGTCCCGGCCGTGAGCACTTCGCGCTGGAAGGGGAGGGCCGCCGCTTCCGCGGCGCGGATCAGCCAATCCTTCACGCCCACGTGGGCGACCATGCCGCCGTCTTTGATCTTGATTGCCGGGCCTGCTCCGAGCTCGACGGCCATTGGCGCGCACTCGGGAGTGTCCCCCGTGAGGGTGACGTCAACGGCAACGGCGATCTCGGGCTCGACGCCGTATCCCGATGTCGTGGCGCCGCGCAGTCCCACCTCCTCCTGCACGGTGAATACGAAGAACAGGTCGTGGGGGGACTTTTCCAGCTCCTTCAGGAGCTGCAGGAGCACCGCGCACCCTATCCGGTCGTCCATGGCCTTGGCCACGATCCTCGTGCCGGCAATCTCGCACGTCCGCTGGAAGCACGCGACGTCACCCACCTTCACGGGGCAGTCCCCGGGACCACGCGCGCCCACGTCGATGTAGAACTTCTCCATGGGCGGAATCCTGGACGCATCCTCGACCTTCTCCAGACCGATGACGCCGATGGTTCCATTGGCAAACCGCACCCTGCCGCCCATGAGGGGAAGCAGGCGCACTCCCCCGACATTCCCGAAGCGCAGGAACCCCCTCTGGTCCACGTGCGTCACCACGACGCCGATTTCGTCCATGTGGGCTGCCAGCATGAGGCGGCGTCCGCCGCCCGTTCCCTTCCGGTGCGCGATCAGGCTGCCCATGGCGTCCACGCGCGTCTCTATTCCTTTCGGGATCTCCGCGCGCACCAGCTCCCGCACGCCGGACTCGTACCCGGAGGGGCCAAAGCATTCTGCAAGCTTCCTGATGAGGTCGTGCATGCGTCCCTCCTTATGTCCGCAGCGCCTCGGGCAGACGCAGGAGCGCCTCCCGCGCGAGCGTGACGGCATTCTCGAAATCGCCGAGCTCCATGATTGCCGCGGGGGAATGGATATAGCGCGCCGGCACCGAGAGGGTGATCGACGCCACGCCGTCCCGCACGCGCTGGATGGCTCCCGCGTCGGTGCCCCCGATATTCGGCTGCTTGTACTGGTGCGGGATGCCCAGTGAGCGGGCAACCGCGCCGAAATGCTCCACCAGCCGCGGATCAGCGATGAAGCTGCTGTCCCTGATCGTGATGGCCGGACCCAGCCCCAGCCTCGTCGAAGGACTGATGTCCTGCTTGGCGGGCACCTCGTTCGCGCCGGTGCATTCAAGCACCAGCGCGACCTCGGGGCTCTCCGCATAGGCGGCCACCCTGGCTCCCCGCAGACCTACCTCCTCCTGCACGGTAAACGCCGCGGAAAGGTCGAACGGGAAACGCTCTTTCAGCAGCTCGGCCAGTATTGCGCAGCCGGCCCGATCGTCGAAGGCCTTTCCCTGCACGGTCCGCCATCGCGAGCCGGGCCCGGCAAGCTCGCGGAACTCCGTGGCGAACACGACGCAGTCCCCCCGCTGCACGAGCTTCTCCGCCTCGGCCTTGCCCGTGGCGCCGATATCGATGGCGAGCTGCCTCCACTCGATCACCTTGTCCCGCTCAGCTTTTTCCGTCAGGTGCACCGGCTTGATGCCGATCACCCCGGGGACGCGTTTCTGCCCGACCCGCACGGCGCGCGCGGGAAGCACACGGTCATCGATGCCGCCGACCTTGGCAAAGCGCAGAAGGCCGTTGTCCTCGACCTGGGTGATCATGAGACCGACTTCGTCCATGTGCGCGGCGGCCAGCACCCGGAGCTTTGACCGGCCGGAGCCCTTCCTGCGGGAGATGAGATTGCCTACTGCATCGACGCGGCACTCCTCCACACGGCCGCGAATCTCCTCGAGAATGATCGAACGGACCTCCTCCTCGTGGCCCGACACGCCGTGCGCCTCCGAGAGCCGCTGAAGGATCATGTGGCAGGCCCCCCCGACCCAGGAGCCGCGGCCGCGGCCAGCGCGTCACGCGTCACCAGGGTCTCGGCAAAGCCGGGCTCGAGCCGGCAGATGAACTCCGCGAGGAGCTTCGCCGTGCGCTCCACGTCCCTCAGGCACACCGTCTCGACCGGCGTGTGCATCGAGCGCACCGGGATGCTGAGCAGGCCGCAGGGCACTCCTTCCCGGCTGACCTGAATGGCCCATGCATCCGTGCCGCTTGCCCCGGAGATGGCTTCCACCTGGCAGGGAAGCTCCATGGCCTTTGCCGTTGCCACGAGGCGTTCGTGTATGAGGGGATGAAAATTCGGGCCTAATGCAATGCTCGGGCCGGCATCCATCTTCACCGCTTCGGCGGTTGAAAGCCCCGGCTGCATGCCGAACGTAACGTCTATGGCAATGGCGAGGGTCGGCTGTATGCTGAATGCCCCCGTGACCGCTCCTACGCCCCCGACCTCTTCCTGGACGGTGGCAACGGCGTACACGTCCCAGTCATGTCTGCGCCGGGAGAGCTCCTCCAGGCACAATATGAGCACTGCCACCGCCGCACGGTCATCCATGGACTTGCAGGCCGCGTACCCGCCGGCAAGCGGCGTCCACCTGCCGCGGAGCGTCACGACGTCCCCGACGCGCACGGCTGCCTCCAGTTCCTCCGGCGGAAGGCCCACGTCGATGAAGAGCTTTTCCAGCGGAACCGGCTTCTCCCGGTCCGCGGGATCGGTAAAATGCGGCGGCACGCTCACGACGAGGCCGGAAAGCTCGCGCGTCCCGTGCACGACCACTTCCTGGCCGAAGAGGACCCGGGCGTCGAACCCGCCGATCTGCGCGACCCTGAGGAACCCTTTTTCCACCTGGGCGACCATGAGGGCGATCTCATCCATGTGACCCGCAAGCATCAGGGAAACGCGCGCGTCCCCCGTGCCCGTGCTGCCGGTTCCCCTGCGCAGGGCAATGAGATTGCCCACCGGGTCCACCCGTATCTCGTCCGCATGCTGCTCGAAACGCTTTCTGACGATTGTGCGCACCTCGGCCTCGTAGCCCGAAGGACCGCGTGCTTCGGTAAGCTCCTTCACCAGGCCGGCGGCTTCCATGGCAGAAGGATAGCAGGGGTGGGTGGCTTGGTAAAGAACGCGGCTCCCTGTCGCGCGGGGTCAGGCTTCAACCGGAGCGGAGGCCGCGAACAGCCGCCTCCCGAACGCAGCCAGGATACCGATACCCACGATCGGGACCGCGGCGTATGCCAGGAAAAGCACGACGAACCCGTGCGCCTCGAGAATGTATCCCCCCGCGACGCTGGCAAGAAACGAGGGCAGGCCGATGCCCACGGCGTTGTAGATCGCCATGCCTGTTCCTCTCTGATCATGTCTGATCTTGAGGTTCACGTATGCGACCGCGGAGGTGTGGAATGTGCCGAATGTGAACGCGTGGAGGATCTGGGCGAGGCACACCACGAGGAGTGACGGCGCGATGACGAAGAGCCCGAGACGCGCGCTGATGGCGGCAAGGGAGACCATGAGCAGAACGCGAAGTCCCCACCGCCGGATGAGCGCTCCGGAGAACCACATGGTGGCGATCTCGGCAGCCGAGCCGATGGCCCAGAAGATGCTCACACCGGACCGGGGGAAGGTGTGCTGGAGGTACAGGGAAAAGAAGGAATAGTAGGCGCCGATCCCGAACCTGCCCAGAAAGATGACGGTCATTATCGCCCAGAATTTTCCGTCGAACCCGTCATAGACGTGCGGCCGCGCATGCTCCCGTGCCGGAGCGTCCCGTGCCTTCCGCGACTCCGTGCTCGGGCTGGGGGGGAGCGTTCCGACGATCAGCGCCGTGCAGACGGCCGTGGCGATGAATGCGAGCAGGATAGGCAGAGAAGAATGCCCTGTCACCAGGCCGGTAAGCTGGAAGAGCAGGGATACCGCGATAAAGCCGACGCTCCCCGCAACTCGAAACTTGCCGTATTGCCGCGCGGGATCAGGAAGAGTCCGGCTCACCAGCGAATCCAGCAGCGGACTGGCGGCCCGGAAGGTGAATCCCATCATGATGACGCACACGATGTACAGAGGGAAGCGCGTGGTGAGCTCCATGGGGATGAACGCGACGATGGGAATCAGAATGCAGCCCGCCAAAAGCGCCTTATACGCGGAGCTCCTGTCTGCCACCCGGCCCAGGAGAATCGGCCCGGCGAGACCCGCAACTTCGAGGCTGCCCAGAAGCAGCCCGATGCGCGAGGCGGACATGCCCCGCGCCTTCAGGTAGAGCTGGAGATAGGGCGTGAGTATCCCATAGGTGACGAAAAGGAAGAAATAGTTCGCCAGGAACGAGGCGCGGATCGGACGGGACGGCATGGAGCGCACACTGTAGCAGAACGCCCGTGCCGGGTCGAGTGCCTCGGGAAACAGCGCGCCCCGGACAGGTGCCCGGAGCGTGCTGCGTCAGACTAAAGTGCTATTCTCAAATTGATTGCGCCGCCGAATCCGCCGGTCGAGAAGTCGTATCCGCCGCCAAGATCAAGATAGAGAATGAACAGGTTGAACGAGACTCCGCCAAAGGCGCGGAAGTCGATTGCAGTGCCGTTCTTTGCGCTGGCGCTGAAACCTGTGGTTGTGAGGTCGGGGGGTGTCATTCCTTGACTCTGGTAATACTGTGTAATCCGGTCGATCTGCGCCTGAGTGATCTGGCCGCCATCATACTTGAGCTGCGATGTGACGCTGCCGCTGGCAGATGTGCCGAAGGAGAGGGCCGCGGCGACACCAAGGTACGGCGTGATGAATATGAGCTTTTTGCTGATCTGGGCCTTCGCCTCGATGACATTAGTGCTCCAGTCAAGACCGAAATTGGGGTCTGCAAGACTAAGAATGTGGTACGAGGCGGTGCCCGGGTCATAGACCTGCGCGATCTGCACATCGCTTCCCAGGAATCCGGGCACTGCCACGCTCGCCTTCATATGATTGTAGCCTAGTCCTACGGACAAGGCGGGCGTGAACCCCTGATCCTTGAGCAGGCCATAGCGGACGTCTATTCCAAACAGGATGTAGTTGACATCGACGGTCGGAAAAGTGCCCGGCGGGATGTAGCCCAGCTTCAACCCGATATCGAACGGCAGAACAAAGCCTCCGATACGCGCGTCGATGGTGTAGCCGGGAAGAGGCAATCCGTACTTGCTCGCGTAGCTGAAATCAGAGGGAAGCGTGACGCCCATTGCATCCGCAAGGGTTTTCATGGCCCCGGCGGAAATCGTGGTCACGCCAGCGGTAATTCCCAGGCCGAAGTGCGGGAATTGACCGATGTATGCCTGCGACCACCCGAGACCGGTAGACGTACTGAAAGGCGCGCCGTTGGCAAGATCCTGCGCAAATTCGTTGAAACCGGACTGGAAATCCGTGAAGTTCACGGCGAAAACGGCCGTGGCCGAGAGGAGGACGACTATGACAAGGAATGCTCTTTTCATTTTCAGCTCCTTCAACCTGCAATGATAGCCGTCTTGAGAGCGTTTATCAAATTCGCGGCCGGGCCGGATTGGGCCGGCTTTTCGGCTATCGCTTCCCCGCTGCCCGGGACAACTCGTCGATTTTCGCGAGCTCCTTGTCAGTGAGACGGACGCCCATCGAGCCGGCACTCTGTTCGGCCTGCGCGGCCTTCGTGGCACCTGGAATCGCCACGACAGCTTCCCCGTGAAAGCTCACCGTCCATGCCAGGGCAGCCTGGGCAACGCTGATGCCGTGTGCGCGGGCGATCAATCGCAGCTCGTCGATGAGCGGCCGCGATCGGGCCACGCCTGACGCGCTGATCCCGCCCATGATCTTGCGCATGGGCGGCAGCTTCTGCACGAGGGATGGATCCTCGTGGAACCTTCCCGTGAGGGCGCCCTGGGCAAGCGGTGACCAGGCGATGATCGTGATCCCGAGCCGCTTTGCGGCCTCCAGCAGGCCGTTCCGTTCGATGCCCCTGTCCAGCAGGTTGAATCGGACCTGGTTGGACGCGAGGACGATCCCTTCCGAGGCCAGCGCGGCGTGAGCGCTTTCCATCTGTCGCGCCGAGAAATTGCTCACCCCGATCGAGCGGATTTTCCCGGCGCGCAGCAGTTTCGCCATTTCCCTCATCTGCGCGGGGATGGGGGAAAAGCTCCAGGGCTGGTGGATCTGGTAGAGGTCGATCGGATAGCTGCCCAGACAGGCTACCCGCGTGTCTATCGTGGCGGGGATGGAGCGCGAGGTGCGAAATATCGGGAACCACTTTGTGGCAACGACAACGCTTCCCGGCCTCACACCGAGCTTCGAAAGCGCGGCGGACAGCATCTGTTCGGACCTGCCGCTTCCGTATGACTCTGCCGTGTCGAACCAGTTCATCCCTCCCTTGAGGGCGGTGTCGATGATGGCCGTGATCGTTTCCTGGGGAACCGTGTCCCAGACCCTGGACATCCAGTTGGCGCCCTGGGAAAACTGCCAGCACCCCAGACCGACCGGTGTTATCTCGATGTCCGTCCTGCCGAGCCTTCGTTTCTGCATGGGTCTCCTCTCAGTCCAATATACAGGCGGAGAGGTGGCCGGGCGAAATCTCGCGGAGCGGCGGACGCGCTTCGCGGCACTTCGGCACGGCATAGGGGCATCGGGGGTGGAAATGGCAGCCGGCAGGCGGATTGATGGCGCTGGGGATTTCTCCCTTGGGCAGTTCTTTGTCGCGCCGTGCCGTGGGGTCGGGAACGGGCACCGCGGCCAGGAGCGCACGGGTGTAGGGGTGGTGCGGGCTGCCGAAGAGCTCGTCCCGGGACGCCAGCTCCACGATCCTTCCGAGGTACATCACCGCGATCCTGTCGCACAGGTATTTCGCAGTTGCCAGGTCGTGAGTGACGAAGAGGTAGGTGAGGCCCATGTCCCGCTTGAGCTGGCGCATGAGCTGAAGGATCAGCGCGCGCACCGAAACATCCGCCATGGCGATGGGCTCGTCCGCCACCAGAAAATCGGGACGCGTGACGAGCGCCCGGGCCAGCACGACTCTCTGGCTCTGGCCGCCGGAGAGCTGGTGCGGGTACTTGCGGTAGAGAAAGGCCGCCGGGGACAGCCCCACTTTTTCCATGAGATCGAGCACCTTCTCCCTGCGCTCAGAGGGGGTGCCGATGCCGTGGATCTGCAGCGGATGCGTGATGGCCTGGCCGACACTCATCCTCGGGCTCAGCGAAGAGTTGGGGTCCTGAAACACGATCTGCGCCTTGGCGCGGAGCTGTTCCAGCTCGCGCCGCGAATAGCTCGTGATTTCCCTGCCGCGGTACTCCACGTGCCCCGAGGTGGGCTCGATCAGACGAAGGAGGAGCCTTCCCGTGGTGGACTTACCGGAGCCGCTCTCTCCCGCAAGCCCCAGGACCTCCCCTTCTTCGATGGCGAAGCTCACCTTGTCCACGGCGTGCACGCTGTTCCGTTTCGGGGAGAGAATGTCGAAGAGGCTTCGGCGGAGCGGGAACTCCTTGACCAGATCGCTCGCCCTTACCAGGATCGCCATTGGTCAGTCCTTCCCTCGAGACGCCAAGGCCCTTTGAGACGCTGCGGCGTCCTCCCTGCCGTAAAGCCAGCAGGCAGCGGCGTGCGCGGGCGCGTGTTCCTGGAGCGGAGGCGTTTCTTCCCGGCAGATGGACATGACTTTCGGACACCGGGGCGCGAACCTGCAGCCCTTCGGGGGATCCACCAGGTCAGGCGGGCTGCCCTGCATGGTGACAAGCTCTTTCTGGTCGAGCAGGATGTTCGGCACGCAGTCTATAAGGCCCTGCGTGTAGGGATGGAGCGGCCGCGCGAATATTTCCGCGCTGGAAGCGATCTCCATCAATCGGCCGGCGTACATCACGGCGATCCTGTCGGCGATTTCCGCAACAAGGCCAAGGTTGTGCGTGATGAGGATGATCGAGAGCTTGTAGAGCTTGCGCAGTGCCGCGAGCAGCTCGGTGAACCCCGCCTCCACGATCACATCCAGAGAGGTGGTGGGCTCGTCCGCAATGAGAATGTCGGGGTTCATGATCAATGCCAGGCCGATCATGATCCTCTGCCGCATCCCCCCCGAGAGCTGGTGGGGGTATTCTTTCAGCCTCTTTTCCTCTATACCCAGCGTCCGCAGCATCTTCCGCACGGCCGCCAGTGCCGCGTGCCTTTCCATTGCGGCATCGTGGCAGTGGATTGTCTCCAGAAAGTGCCCCTCGATGGTGATGAGCGGGTTCAGCGAAGTGAGCGGGTTCTGAAAGATCATCGAGACGCTCTGTCCGCGCAACTTCAGGAGGGAATGATTGTCGAGAGTGAGGACGTCCGTGCCCCGGTACAGGATCCTCCCCTCCGTCACCTTCCCCGGAGGCCGCAGGAGCTTGAGAATGGAGAGGCCGAGGGTGGATTTCCCGCAGCCCGATTCGCCTACCAGGCCCAGCGCTTCCCCATCCGCCAGAGTGAAGGAGACATCCTCTACGGCGCGCACCACGCCGATGGAGATCGGGTAGGCGATGGAAAGGTGCTGCACCTCGAGGATGGTCTTTTCCGCCGGCATCATCTCTCCAGCAGCCGTGGGTTGAGGATTTCCGCCAGACCTTCGCCCAGCATGGTAAAGCCCAGGGCGAGCAGCACGATCATCACGCCGGGGAACGTGATCATCCACCAGGTACCGGAGGGCAGGAACTTCTTCCCCATGGAAAGGTCCATTCCCCAGTCGGGGATGCCCGCGGGGAGACCCAGGCCGATGTAGGAGAGGGCGGCCTCGGTCATGATGGCGTCCGCGATATTCAGGGAAAGTATCACCACCACTGTGGCGATCACGTTGGGGAATATGTAGCGGCTGAGGATCGTGCCGCGCCGCGCGCCAATGGCACGCGCCGCCTCCACGTACACTTCTTCCTTGATCGAAAGTGTCTGGCCGCGGACAAGACGGAAGTGGGTGGGAATGTACACCACCGCCACCGCGAGCGTGATGTTGATGACCCCCGGACCCAGCATCGCGGCAAACGCGATGGCCAGGATCAAGCCGGGGAACGAGTAGACGGAATCCATCACCAGTGAAAGGATCCGGTCGAACGCGCCTCCCACGAATCCCGAAAGCAGGCCCAGGGGAATGCCGATGATGGCCGAAAGGAGCGCCGCCGCAATGGCGACCCCCAGAATGGTCTTTGCACCATAGACCATTCTGGCCCAAACGTCCCGGCTGAGGTTATCCGTGCCCATGATGTGCGTCCGGCTGGGGGCGGTCATCTGACCGCCTGCCGCCTGATCAGTGGGGCTGTAGCGCGTGAAGACGTGGGGGAAGAGCGTCATGGCGACGATAGTCGAAATGATGACGACCCCCGCGAGCATGATCCACCACTCCGTGCGGTATTTTCTACGCGTCCGGGTGAACCAGCGGAAGAGGGAGGCGATCCCCGCGGCGGGGGAGAAACGAGCAGCCTGGACGGCCATCAGTATTTCACCCGCGGATCGATGGCCGCATAGAGCAGGTCCACGAAAAGTGACACGGCGCTCACGAAGAGAGCGTAGACCACGATCACTCCCTGGATGGTGGGATAGTCACGGAGATAGATCCGCTCCAGAAGCAGCCGCCCCATGCCCGGCCAGGAGAAAGTGCTCTCCGTGAGGATGGCCCCTGCAAGGAGAAGGCTGAACTGAAGACCAAGCATGGTCACGATGGGAATGAGAGCATTCCGCAGCCCGTGGTTATAGACGACCTTTCGCTCCGGTATTCCACGTGCGCGCGCCGCCAGGATGTAGTCGCTCTTCAGGACGTCGAGCATGTTGGCCCGGGTGAGGCGCACGAAGATGCCCGACAGCACGACCCCGAGGGTCAGGGAGGGGAGCACGAGGTGCCACATCACGTCGCCGAACGCCGCGAGATTTCCAAGACGCAGAGTATCGATAATGTAGAACCCCGTCTTCGAGAAACTGGATACTTCGAGGCGTGCGCTCGTGCGTCCGGCAATAGGGAACCATCCCAGCCAGACGCCGAATATGAGCTGCAGCATGAGGCCCATCCAGAACACGGGGATGCAGTAGACGATGTTTGCATAGAGGCGGGCCGCGAAATCTCCGCCGGACCGCCGCCGGCGCGCGGCGAATACCCCTAACGGGATTCCAAGCCCCAGGCTCATCAGCATCCCGAACAAGGTGAGCTCGAGGGTAGCCGGCAGCTTTTCGAGAATGGGCTGGCTCACCTTTTGCTTGAAAATCATCGAGTCGCCGAGATCCAGCCGCGCGAGCTTGCCGAGGTACTCCATGTATTGGGCGGCAATCGGCTTGTTCAGCCCGAGCTCCAGCTTTTTTTGCTGAATCACCTTTTCGGGGGCATGACCGCCCAGCATGGCGGAGACCGGGTCACCGGGCATGACACGCAGCACCACGAACACGAGGGTGAGCATGATGAAGATCATCGGGATGGCGAGAAGCACGCGCGTGATGACGTAGCTCAGGAGGTGACGCATGGGGAAAAACCGGGCCCCCGGTCGGGGGCCCGGCGGATTCCTCGATTCCTTACTTCACGAACTTAAGCTGATTGTAAAGGAAGATCATGGGGGGGCCGATCTTTACGCCCGTCAGGTTCTTCTTCGACACCAGGATGAGGTAGCCCTGGAAAAGGGGAACAGTCGGGACTTCGTCCGTCCACATAGTCTGGACCTGTTCGAAGATCGCCTTGCGCGCGCTTTCCTTCGTCGAGGTCTGCTCCTTCATGAACAGGGCGTCCCACTGCGGATTGGAGAAATAGATGCCATTGCCTATGGACCCCGAGGTTCCGGCAAAGGCCGCCGTATAGTTGTCAGCGTCGACGTAGTCCGGGTACCAGCCGAGGAAAAAGACCGCCATCTGCTTGTCATGCCACTGCTGCTTGTAGGTAGCCCATTCGGCGCTCTTGATCGTGACCTTCACCAGGGGGGTCTTTTCGATCTGCGCCTTCACGACTTCGGCAAGATTCGCCTCTGTGTCACCGTAGTGGCTGGGGCTGTACCAGAGGTCGAAGCTGAAGGGCTTGTCCTTGGTGTATCCAAGAGACTTCAGGATCTTCTCCGCGGCAGCGACCTTCCCGTCGCCGAACGCCGTCTTGAACGTCGTCTTCTGGTATTGCATCCCGTTGGGAACCATTGAGTACAGGGGGATGACCTGTCCGAGGTAGACCTTCTGAGCGATCTCGGGTCTGTTGACCAGGGACGCAATAGCCTGGCGCAATTTCTTGTCCTTGAACACGCTCTCCGAAGTTTCGAACGCCAGATACCTGATGAACGGTCCCTGGTTCTTGAACACGGTCAACTTTGAGTTCTTGCCCAGGTCACTGATGTCGGAGGGATTCAGAGACTTGTACACCAGGTCGACTTCACCCTTCTCAAGCGCCAGGCGCATGGTCGTTGCATCCGCGAAGTAGCGGATGATGACCTTGCGGAACGGCGGTTCCTTGCCCCAGTAGTTGGAGTTGTAGTCCAGCACGATCTCCTCGTCACGCTTGAAGGAGGTCATCTTGTACGGACCGAGGCCGGCCAGGGCACCGCCTTTCAGCTCACTGGGATCCTTCACGTATTGTCCTTTGGCTCCCTCGGGGAAAGTATTCGGGCTGAGGGGATAGTACGGAGGGTTGGCCACGAGCTTGGGGAAAAAGGCCACGGGGTTCTTCAGGATGAACTTCACCGTGAGCGGATCCACGACCTCCACTGATTTCACGAAATCCGTGATGAGCCATGAGGGATCGCCCTCAATCGCGGTGTTGCGGTCGATGGTCCACTTCACCACGCTCGCGTCGAACGGGGTGCCGTCTGAGAACTTCACGCCCTTGCGGAGCTTGAAGGTAAACTCGTCGCCCGCGGCATTCGAGGACCAGCCGGTGGCGAGCGCCGGCACCAGGGTGCTGCCGCCCGGCTCGTAACCGACCAAGCCGTCCATGGTGTTGTAGAATATCTCCCACGTGTGGAAGTCGTAGGCATTCGCGGGGTCGATGTCCGAAATCTTGTCCGTGGTGCCATAGACGAGCGTCTGCGCGCCGAGAGAGGACACGGTGAAGGCCAGACAGGCCACGAAGAACAATACGAACAGTCTCCTCATAGTGGTCTCCTTTTCCGTATTGATGTGAAAAAGCATACGGAGCCCTCGGACAGCTGTCAAGCATTCGGGGGGAGGAAGGAGGCGGTTGGCATTGCTCAGGACGGAAAGATGGCTGCTGCGCAGCAAGCCGGGGCCGCTGCGCGGGAAGCCGGCGCCTATTCCCTCTTCATGAGCCTGTGATCGAGCTGGAAGATCGCCGCTGAATTGGCCGGGATCTTCCTGAGAAGGTCGAGGATCTGCGAAGCGTTCTTCTCTTCCTCCACCTGCTCGGTGATGAACCATTGGATGAACACCTTGGTGGGATGGTCGTTCACCTTGTCCGCCTGATCAGCGATGCCATAGATCAGAGCCGTGACCTTCTTTTCGTGCTCGAGGCTCTGCTCGAATATCGCCTGGGGCGAGGGGAAATCCGACGGCGGCTGGGGGATGGCCTGCAGGACGATTTTCACTCCCCGGTCAATGAGGAATTCGAACATCTTTTTGCCGTGCTCTGTCTCTTCCTCAGCCTGTTTGTACATCCAGTGGGCGAACCCTTCGAGGTTCTCCGATTCACACCACGCCGCCATCGACGTGTAAAGGTACGCGGAATACCATTCGTTCTTTATCTGGTCCTGGATAAGCTTCTCGAGCTGTTTATCCATGCGTGATCTCCTTTTGCTCCGCCTATGTGAGCGTCAATGCCTGGGAGTTTTCCCACAAGCCATGAATATTGCAGTAGGAGGATGCCATGATCGTGCCGGGCCTTTCGGTCTTGAATGAGCACACCATGCTGGGGTTTGCGTAGACCGTGCTCGTGTCGGGACCGTCGGGCGACTCCCCGTGGGCTGCAAAGTCGCAGCGCGCCACCTGGAACGGGAATTTCGCTCCTGCGGGCTGGAAGTATACTTCGATCCACCTGATGTGGTGCGGGGTGGTGTTGGGATGGGCGATCTCTTTGCCGACGCTCACCGCGACCTGCACGGTCTCCCCCTTCTTCACGGCGGCCGGCGCCTCGATCACCGGTACGTGCTTTTCCTTCTTCCAGTCAGCGGCCTGGTAAAGATCCTTCATTCCCGGCATGGTTTTCTCCTTTCCCGATTCTCAATCTACTCGATGACCCCGATGACCTCGCTCACCTCGGGCACCTTCTGCTTGAGATGTTTTTCGATCCCCAGCTTCAACGTCTGCATGCCCATGGGGCAGCCCCTGCATGCGCCGGTGAGCCGGACTTTCACTACTCCCTCGTCCGACACGTCGACCAGCTCCACGTCACCGCCGTCTGCCTCGAGGGCGGGCTTGATCTCGTCCAGCGCGGTCTGAACCTGTTCTTTCAACATTTTTTTGCTCCTTTCCGTAACGGGCGCCTCAGCGTGGGGATTTTCGCGCCCGTAGGCGCGATATCAACGTAGCGAAAATCCCCGGGGAAGTAAAGTGGACCCGGGGTTACCCGGGTCCAAGCCCGGGCGGCCCGGGTCGACGCCCGGAGGCCCCGCAGGTGAATCAACGACGGCCTTCGCCGCTGAGCAGGTGCTCACTTGATCTCCCGTCCCCGGACACTATAATCAGTCCATGTATGAGTACGCAATAGAGGGCGGCTTTCCCCTGAAAGGGCGGGTCAAGGCGAGCGGGAACAAGAACGCCGCGCTCCCCTGTCTTGCCGCCACGCTCCTCACCGACCAGCCTGTCGTCCTCTCCAATCTCCCCGAGATCGAGGACGTGCACGTGATGATCGAGATCCTCAAGGTGCTGGGCTGCTCCGTTGAGAAGATCGGCCACAACGAGTACCGCCTGCAGACGCTGGACATCAAGAGGGAGGAAATTCCCCCCCATTTGTCTCAGAAGATCCGCGCCTCGGTCCTCTTTGCCGGGCCGATGCTGGCGCGCAGGGGCCGCGTGCTTCTGCCGCCTCCGGGCGGCGACGTGATCGGACGCAGACCCCTGGACACCCACTTCCTCGCGCTCATGGAGCTGGGGACCCGCGTGGAGTCGGGCACCTTTTTCGCCCTTTCCGCCAACAAGCTCAAGGGCGCCGCGATTTTCCTGGACGAGACTTCGGTCACCGCGACGGAGAACACTCTCATGGCAGCCGTGCTGGCTGAGGGAACAACCGTCATCGAAAACGCGGCCTCGGAGCCGCATGTGCAGGACCTCTGCCGGATGCTGGTCTCCATGGGGGCGCGAATCGAGGGAATCGGTTCGAACATCCTTACGATCCAGGGCGTGAAAAAGCTTTCGGGCGCCACCTTCAGGATCGGCAGCGACTTCATGGAGGTGGGCTCCCTCATCGGGCTGGCGGCGGCCACCCGGGGGGAAGTCGAGATCGAGGACGCGGCGCCGCAGAACCTGCGCATGATAAAGCTCGGGCTGGCCAGGCTGGGCATCTCGTGGGAAACCTCCGGCGGCACGATCCGCGTTCCCGCGCCCCAGAGCCTCAAGGTGGTGCCGACCATGGGCGGCCAGATCCCCAAGATCGACGACGCACCCTGGCCCGGCTTCCCGGCGGACCTCATCAGCATCGCCCTCGTGGTGGCAACACAGGCGGAGGGAACCGTGCTGATCCATGAGAAGATGTTCGAGTCACGCATGTTTTACGTGGACAAGCTCATCGGCATGGGGGCGAAGATCATCCTCTGCGACCCGCACCGCGCCGTTGTGAACGGCCCGTCCCGCCTGGGCGGCTCGGAGCTCGTTTCCCCCGACGTGCGCGCCGGAATGGCCATGCTCATCGCCGCCATGTGCGCACAGGGGCGGAGCACGATCCAGAACGTCTACCAGATCGAAAGGGGCTATGAGAACCTCGTTCAACGCCTTCAGTCACTCGGCGCACGGATCACGCGGACCGGGGACTGCCCATGAAGATCCCTTTCTGGCACGTGGACGCCTTCGCCGGCGCGTTGTTCGGCGGCAACCCTGCCGGGGTTTGCATTGTCGACGAGTGGCCGGCCGTGGGCGTGCTGCAAAAGATCGCGGCGGAAAACAATCTCCCTGAAACGGCCTTTGTCGCGCGCCGCGGAGAGGTCTGCGACCTTCGGTGGTTCACCCCGGCAGTGGAAGTGGACCTTTGCGGCCACGCCACCCTTGCCGCCGCGTATGTGCTCTTCTCTCACCGCGGCTGGCCCGGCGCTTCAATCGAGTTCAACACGCAAAGCGGGCCGCTGGTGGTCACGCGCCGTGATGACCTGCTCGTGATGGACTTTCCTTCCCGTCCCGCGCTGCCCTGCGAGTCGCCCACGGTCCTCCTGCGCGGGCTGGGACGGGAGCCGGTGGAGGTGCGCGGCGCCCGGGACTACCTGGCTGTCTACGCGACGGAGGAAGACGTGCGCGCTCTCGCGCCCGACATGGCGCTCCTCGCGCGCATCGACCGGATGGGCGTCATTGTCACGGCCCCGGCGCGCGATCCCCGGGAAGCGGATTTCGTGTCCCGATTCTTCGCTCCTGGAATCGGTATTCCCGAGGATCCTGTCACGGGTTCCGCGCACTGCACCCTCATTCCGTACTGGGCGCGCAGGCTTGGAAAGACGCGATTGCGCGCACGGCAGGTCTCCGCACGCGGCGGTGAGCTCTCATGCGAGGATGCAGGGGACCGGGTGAAAATCGGCGGCCGTGCCGTTCTCTACCTTGCGGGAGAGATCGAGGTGTGAGCCGGCCCGCGGGCTGTTCGTGAACCCCCCTTACATTGCGGATGTCCTGGTCTCGTGATACCATTGTAGAGAAGTGTATTCATAGCCAGTAAAGCGGAGGAACATATCATGAAAAAGAAGGCCTTGTTCGCCCTGGTAGTGGTCCTGTTGCTCTGCGCCGGCGCCCTGAACGTGAGTGCACAGCTCAGGCTGGACATGAGCGTGAGTTTCCCCCTGTATCTCGGGGCTTATGCGAGCGGTTACGAGTCGAGCGGGTTCAACAGCTACTTCATTCCGTTTCCCGAGATCCAGCTCGCCTACCAGTTCGGCGAGGGCGCGCTCCACGGTGGTGTGGGGGCTCGGACTTTTACGTTCATCATAGAGAACATCCTGTACCCCGCGGCGTTCATCGAGTACGCGATCGATCCCATTGTGCTGAGCCTCAATGTCGGCGGATTCGCGTTTTTGGAGTTCGGGCTTCTGAGCAGCGTACTGGAGCAGAACCATATCGCGACCCTCTCGGGATTCCACAGCGTGATTCTCCCCGATTTCAACGTGGCTTACAAAGTCAACGACTGGTTCAGGTTGAGCGCCGGCATGTTCATATTTGCCCCGTTCGGCAGCGAGCTCGGAGGGTATCTCAGCGGATTTGCCTTCGCGGGCTACCTCCAGGCCAGGTTCATCGTCGTATTCGACTAGAAGAAGCCGGCCTCCCGGCCGGCTTCCTGGCTCAGAACCCCCGCTCTCGCCGGATCTCCTCGTACGCCTGCTGAATGGCCTTGAATCTTTCCTCCGCCACCTTGACGAATTCAGGGCCGAGGTTCGCCACCTTGTCCGGGTGATTCTGAAGGGAGAGCTGCCGGTAGGCGCTCTTGATCTGCTCGACGTCTGCCTCGGGGCTCAGACCGAGGATCTTCCACGCTCTTCCGGATTCCCGAAGGAACTCGGCGCGCACCTGGCGGAAGATCTGCTCTCCCAGTCCCAGGAGCGAGGTGATCCGGCTGATGAGGGCCTCTTCGGTCCTTGAAATGCCCTGCGCGTCCGCGCGTGCAATCTGGAACAAGAGCCGCAGCAGCAGCACCCTGCCCTCGAATGAGGACACCGCCGCATAGTAGGCGCAGAGCCCCTGCACATCGATCCGCGCCCTGTTGCGATACATCTCGTCGATGAGCCGCTGGATGACCTCCTGGTCCACGGAAGGGAAGCTGAAGTTCCTCCGGAAGAATTCCTTCATTGCATCGATATGGGAGACCTTCACGTTCCCGTCCGCGTCGGCAACGGAGATGGAAAGCCCGATGAGACAGGTGAGGAAATTGACCTGGGCGTTGGACACGGGATCCCCGCGGGGGACCCGGGAACGGGAAGCAGCGCCGAGGAATTGCCGGTCTTCCGCCGCCCGGTCGAATAGATGCCCGATGAGGCCCCCGAAGAGGGTGCCGAACGGCCCCGCAATGGAGCCAATGAGGGCGCCGATGAGCTTTCCGGTAATCGCCACGTCAGGCGCCTAACGCGTCGACTGCCCGGCGAGCATGATGAGCGCGACCACGAGCAGAACGACCTGAAGCGCCACGAGCACGACCAGCGCGGCAGTGAAGCCGAATGCAAGGACGGTGAAACCGATGATGACCCGGTGCGCGTGCACGTACAGGAGTGAAAGAACGGAAAGCACGAGCGGCACCAGCGGTATCAGGATGACGGCGAATAGGGACAGCCGTCCGAAATAGCGCGCCCGAAACGCCCACCCCAGGGAGAGCGCGAAGATGGACAGGATGAGGAAGACACACGGCATCAGCATCTTCATTGCCATGTCCACGGTCAGCGCCTCGCGGGACAGCCCGAAGGAGCCCAGATCGCCGCGCATCCTCCACAGCTCCGCGAGGCCCAGCACGGCGAGCGCGTCACGTCCAAGGGACAGCGAGCGCATCTGTTCGACGGTGGGCCGCAGGGCGAGCACGTTCATCTCGGCGGGCGCGCGGGTCCCCTGGGCATAGCGCGGGAGGAACCGGAGCCGATTGTCGGTCCTGTCCACGCAGTTCATCAGGATCGAGTCTCCCTCCCTTCTCCCGTACGCCGCATTGAAGTGCCACGTCACGGCGCCCGCCGCGTCATAACGGACAGCCTCGATGTCGTAGAAGTACGCGTCCCCCTGTGACTGCTCCACCATCTTGCCGATATACACGGCCTCCGTGGCGTCCTTTTCCCTTCCGTTGAGGAAGAGGATGTTCTGCGTTCCCGGCAGTGTTTCCATCTTGCGCGCGTCGTCGAGGAAGAAGGTGCTCTGCGCCACCTTCTCGCTTGCAACGGCGAGGTAGGTGGCGATATCCGAATCCCCGGGGTTCTCTTTCTTGAGCTCGAGGAAACGGTAGTAGGCGGCGACGACATTGCCGCTGAGGAGCAGCGTGTATGCCGCCTTTTTCTGTCGGAAAAGCTCCGCTCTCTTCGCGTCCTTTTCGGACTCGAGGATGGCCCCCAGTTGTTCCGACGCCTGTGCGGCGAGGCGAAGCGCGTCGGTGCGGCGGGGATCCAGCGCTGAGGCCGCCTGTGCGTAGTAGTGGGCGGAAAACCAGTCCTGGCGACCGGCATAGAACTTGGCCTTTTCCACGAGTCCCTGTGCGCTCGTGTCCGGCGGCGTCGTTGCAAGGCCCGCCACCGACCGCCCCGGGGCCGGGGCGGACTGCCTGGCTACCTGCGCCACCAGCTCGAGACGCTGGTTTGCGGCAGCCTTGTTGGAGGGATCGATGGCAAGGTAGCGGTCCACCGAGTCGAGGCCGGCCCGGTAGTCGCCCCTCTTCACCGCAGCATCAGCCTGGCTCATGAACTGACGGGCGAGGCTGCTGCGGTATTGCATGTCGGAGAGTCCCCGGCGCGCGCCCGGATACAGTCCTTCGTAGAGCACGGAATATCCCGCGGTCAGCAGAAGGAACGTCACCAGCGTGGAGGAAACCAGCTTGTTGAACGGTTCGGGGGCGGCGCCGGGCGCGCGCCGGGCCTGTGTCACGCCGGCCAGGGATGCGCCCACCGCAACCGCCGCCGCGTGCACGGGGATCAGGTAGTCCATGAAGAGCACGAACCCGCGTTTCAGCGCGTACTCCCAGCGCATCGAGGGCAGGAACTGGGTGGCGGAGAACGTGAGAAGCGCATACGAGAAGAATGCGAGAAGGCTCAAGGCGTAGAAAGCGAAAAGAAAAGATGCGATGCGGCCGAGAAGCGACCTGTTCATGCCGCCTCCGTCTTCGTCCATCGGTCCGCGGGAATGAAGAGAATGTCGACGAGGATCAGGACGACGCCCAATGCCGCAAACGCGGCTGACGGAAACAACCGCACGAGGAGCGGGTCGGTGACCGCCCCCGCCACCTGCGGTGCGATTGTCGTGGCCAGCAGATGATACAGAGAGAAGTAGCCGCGCACGGCAATCACGAGCAGCATGATGTTCGCAAGCGGCCAGCGTGTGAGCCTGAGCAGCGCAAGGGAAGCGGCGCAGAGAAAAAGAAGCGCAAAGCAGGCGGCAAAAAACTCGCCCAGGGAGCCGTCACGCAGCTTCTCAAAATCCGCCGTGAGCGTATGGATGTCCCGGAGGAACAGATCCGTGAACCTGTCAGCGGCAAAGACACTGGTCCACGAGGGGGCAGGGCTGCCGGAAAGCGTCACCTGCGGCCTGAGGGTTGTCACGGTAAGCACGCCGGCCCGGGTGGAAGCGCTGCCCGCGGGATAGACGGACAATCGATTCTCCGCTCGCGCCGGATCGTACAACAATATCCCCTGGACGTTGCCGTCAGTGAGGGCGCGCGCGGAAAGCACGGAGTCTCCTATCCTGATGAACGTGGAAGGCTGGATGTACTGGCGCGGCACCTCCGCCGGGCCAGTAGATTTCGCGCTCAGCGTGCGAATCCAGATCATGCCGTTCACGAGCACGGCGTAGCTCACGACGAGCACGATCACCAGCCCGAGAAAACGGGAGAAGGGCTTCCTGGCCATGCGCAGACCCAGAAGCACGATGGAGAGGACAACGGAAGGTATGAGCGCCTCGGAAATGCTGCGGGGGATTCTCTGCGCGACATAGGCAGGGTTGAAAGCGCGGGTTGCCGAGTCATACATGCCCCATGTGTACAGCACGTTCAAGGCGGAAAGGACGAGGGTGGCGCACAGGAGGATGAACAGGAAAATGAACGGCGCTTTCAGGGGCTCTTTCACTGGCGCTGATCGTAGCATAAAAGACCTCACGGCACCATGTACCCCTGGCCGCGCACGCACACAATGAAGCGGCCCGCTTCGCCCGCCGCGCCGCGCACCTTTTTCCGCACTGCGACGATGTGCACGTCCACGGCGCGGCTGGCACGGGAGGGGGGCGCGTCGGCAATGGAATATGCAAGGGCCTCGCGGGGCACCGGGCGCCCTCGGTTGCGCAGAAGCGCCCTGAGAATGCGCGATTCCTGGAGCGTGAGGGTCGCCAGGCCGCCGGGGGTGCGCAGGTCTTTTCCTTCAAAGGAAACCTCACCCCAGGGAAAGCTGTAGCGCCTCTCCGCGCGGGAGAGCGCGGCGTGCGCGCGCAGGCCCAGCTCCTCGGGTGTCCACGGCTCCTTGAGGAAATCGTCGCAGCCGGCAAGAAACGCGGTCCGCATGAGCTCCGCGGGGCCCCATGCGATCACCGGCACTCCGCGGCCGGGAAGCCCCTGCGCCTCCGCTGCGGGCACGACGTACAGCTCGGCCTCGTCCGCCGGTAGCGGCTCCTCGGTGGTCAGGAAATGAAAAGGGCTTCTCCGCAGAGAAGCCCGGATACGTTCGCACACAACGGGGTCGCAGCCGACGATATTGATCGTCCGCCCTTTCTCACTTCTTGTCTTTGTCTTCAATCTGGCCCATCTTGGCCTTGAGGTCCTCCAGGAGCTTGTCGGAGCTCTGGTCGGAGGACTCCAGCTCCTTGAACTTGTCTTCCAGCTTCTGATCCGCCGTCACCTCGCCCAGCTCCTTCATGGCCTCTGCTTCCGCTTCGACCTGGTCCACTTTCTGCGCCATGCGGTCGAATGTATCGAAGGAGGAATTGGCCGACAGCGAGCCCATGGTCTGCTGGATCTGCTTCTGCGCCTCCGCCCTTTTGGCGCGGGCAACGAGCAGGTTCTTCTTCCGACTGGCCTCCTCGATCTTGGCCTGGAGCTGCCGTAGGGCGTCTTTGAGCTGTTCGACGGCGGCGTGCTGACTGTCGAACTCCTTCTGGAATGAGGCCGCGTAGCCGTCGTATTCCTGCTTGCGGACGAGCGCTTCCTTTGCAAGATCATCCTTGCCCGCTTTCACGGCAAGCATGGCCTTCTTTTCCCAGTCCTCTCCCTGTGACTTGTTCTCCAACGCCTGCCGCTCGAGCTTCTTCTCATCCGCAATCGCCATGGCCACCTGTTTCTTGGCCTCGAGAAGCTGCTCGTTCATGTCCATGATGAGCTGGTTGAGCATCTTCTCGGGATCTTCAGCCTTGCTGATGAGGGCGTTGATGTTGGCTTTGAGGACCGTGCGTATCCGATCTAGAATCCCCATGGATTCCTCCTGCTATGCCTTGACTCGGTACTTCGAGAGGGGCCGATAGTGCTGGGCAAGGGCGAGCCCGATTGCGTCGATTGACGCTTCGAACTCTTCCAGGTCCATGGGCTCCGCTTCCAGGGTGTCGATGATGACGATGTTCTTTCCGTCCACGGCGTATGCCCCGTGCACCATGTCCGTGGCGTTGAGCCGCAGCAGCTCCTCGAAGAGTTTTTCCTTGCCCACAGCAGGGATTTCCATGACGTGGATCCGCATGATGACCAGCGGCTCGGTAAGAACAATCAGGAGGTTTTCCAGGCCCTTCTGCGTGTCCCGCACCACCCAGGTGTTGGGAGCCGCTGCCTGGAAGGAGAGGGTGAGCTTGACGAGGTAGCTCTCGATCTTGTCCCGCGGGCTCATGCGACCTTCCTCAACCGAGGAATACCTGGCCCGCGTTGTCGATGGCGAGAATAGTCTTGCACTCCGAACAGCGGAACCGTCCCGGCTTGGAGGCTTTCAGCTTCTTGCTGCAGATGGGACATTTGAATATGCGGGGGAAAGTGGCGCCCTTTCCTTCCTCCCCGCGCGTGGCGAAGAAGGAGACGGCCTCGTCGAGATTCTCCTTGATGTTGAAGAACTGGGAGAATCCGAGCAGCTGGAAGACCTCGTAGACCTTGGGCTGGATTTCGAGAAGCACCAGGTCGCCTCCGCGGGGTTTGACGGCCTTGAGAAACGCGGTGAAGGAGCCGATGCCGGTGCTGGAGACATAGTTCAGGCCGCTGCAATGGAAGATCAACTTGATGAAGGAGGCCTCTATTGCCTTGGCCACGCGCTTCTGAAAGTAGTTGGAATTGTAGGTATCTATGTAGCCGGTGAGATAGAGCACGAGGCACCCGTCCGTGTCCTCGATTTTCTGGAGGCGTATTTTGAGGCTGTCGTCCTTTTCGTCGTCGAACCCTGGAACAATCTCGTTGTTACTCATGGCGCCCCTTTGCCTGCAATAATTCCATTTGGCCCATTATAGTATAGTCCTCACGGACATGCGCCGCAAGGGCTCCAACCGACGAAATCCCCTGGTGATAATCACTTATTCTACGGGTTTTCGTTTTTTTTGTCAAATATGACCGGTACCTGGATGTCCCCACGGATCGCCGCCTACCTGTTCGGGTCCCATTGGAGGGACACGCTGCCCATGTTGTACGTGCTGGACCCCACCCCGCTCGAAGAGCCCAGGGGAAGCCGGTACTCTCCCCTGTAGCGCGCGCCCAGGAGCCATTCTCCGAGCCGGGTGGAGAAACCCGCCGTAAGGACATACGCCTGCAGGGAGTCCTGCGCATTGTCGGCCAGCTCCCAGCGGCCGGCGGTACCCGCTTCCAGTGTCGTGCCTTTCACCACGGTGAACGCGGCGTTCATTCCCGCTTTCAAGGCGAGGGTATCCTTCGGCAGCCCCTGCCAATCGAGCTCGGGAAAGCTCTTGCCTTTCATCCCCATGAGGTAGCCGAGCTTCCATGCCTCTCCAAGGTGAAAAGTCCCGTCGTGCTCCAGATCAAGATATGAATAGTCGCCCGCCTGCAGGTAGTAATCCTTCATCGAGCTTCGGAGCGTCAGGCCGAATGACGCCGACTCGACATCCTCCTTCACGCGCAGGCTCACAGTATTGCGGAGCGAGGAAGGCTGGAGGGTCTCGTCGTCAGGGTCTTCGCTTTCACCCCCCGCCGCCTCGTACCTCAGCGTGAAAACAGGAAGCTTCCAGTCAAGGGACCAGGCAGGCAGGCAGGCGAAGAACAGGAGGAGGGCCATACTTTTTTTCATGGCCCCATTATCGGACGTCTCCCGCGGTGAGACAAGAGGGTTATTTGCCCGCGGAACGGCCGAGGTATGCTTCCTGGATGCGCGGGTCTGACTTCAGCATTTCCGAGGACCCTTCAACCGCGATCCTGCCGATTTCGAGCACATATCCTCTCCCGGCCAGCTCCAGGGCCTGGCGGGCATTCTGCTCCACCAGGAGAATCGCCACGCCCTGGCGGTTGATTTCCAGGATGATATCAAAGATGAGGTGCACGAGGATGGGCGCAAGGCCCAGGGAGGGCTCGTCAAGGAGAAGGATCCGGGGAGTGCTCATGAGAGACCTGCCGATGGCGAGCATCTGCTGCTCTCCCCCGGACAAAGTGCCCGCAAGCTGCCGCCGACGTTCTTTCAGGATCGGAAACAACGCGAACACCCTCTCGCGCGCTTTCGCGATTTCCCGCTTCTCATTGCGCCGCACGAAGGCGCCAAGGGTCAAATTCTCGTCGACGGTGAGGGTGGCGAACACCCTCCGGCCTTCAGGGGCGTGTGAGATGCCCCTTTGCACGATGTCATAAGCGGGGACGCGATGCAGCGGCGCGCCCTGGAAACGCACCTCTCCTCCCTGCAGGGGGAGAAGCCCGGATATGGCGCGCAGGAGCGTGCTCTTGCCGGCGCCGTTTGCCCCCAGGACCGTCACGATCTCGCCTTCCTCCATCGAGAGGCTCACCCCTTTGAGCGCAACGCGCGCGCCGTAGCGAATGCGGAGGTCGTTTACCTGCAGCAGGGCCGACATGCTCATGACCTCACGCCCAGGTATGCTTCAATGACTTTCGGGTCATGGTAGATGTGTGCGGGAGGACCCTCGGAGATCTTCTCCCCGCCGTCCATGACGGTGACCCAGTCGGAAATGCCCATCACGACGTTCATGTCATGCTCGATCAGGAGCACGGTGAGCTGCTCGTCGCGAATGATGGCCCGAATAAACTCCATGAGGTCTTCGGTTTCGCGCGGGTTGAGACCGCTTGAAGGCTCGTCCAGAACCAGGAGACGCGGGGAGGTTGCCAGGGCGCGCGCGATCTCCAGCATCCGCTGCCGGCCGTAGGGGATATTGCGTGCAAGCTCGTCCCGGAATTCCCAGAGCCCCACCAGTCGAAGCCGTTCCTCCGCGCGCTCCCGGATCTCGCGCTCCTCGTTGCGCTGCGATTTCGTGCGGAACAGGGACGCGGCCACACCGGAGAAGGTGCGGCAGTGCCGCCCGGCCATGACGTTTTCAAGGCAGGACATGTTCGAGAACAGGCGGAGGTTCTGGAATGTGCGGGCGATCCCCTTCTCCACGATCCGGTGCGGCGGCCGGCCCGTGATCTCCTTTCCTTCGAAAAAAACGCTCCCGCGCTCCGGCCGGTAAATCCCCGTTACCACGTTGAACACGGTGGTCTTGCCCGCGCCGTTCGGCCCGATCAGGCTCGCGATCTCTCCTCTGTGCACGCGCATATCCAGGGAGTCCACGGCCGCAAGCCCGCCGAAGCTCTTTGTCAGTCCCGCCGTCTCGAGGACGATGGCGCCGTCCCGCGTGAATGTATCCTCCGCCGCTGAATCGCGGGCCTGCAGGCTACCCATCGCGCCTCCAGAGCTTGCGCAGCAGGTCCCGCCCTTCCATTCCCCCTCGGCGTCGGGGCCAGAGGCCGCCGGGCCTTACCATCATCATCAGGATCATGGCCACCCCGAAGACCACCATGCGATAGTTGGCGAACGAGCGAAAGATCTCGGGAAAGAGGCTGACCGCGGCCGCGCCGATGATCACGCCCGGCACCGATCCCATGCCGCCGATCAGCACGATGCTGAACATCAGGCACGATTCCCAGAAGCTGAAGCTCTCCGGGGACACGATGAGGAGCTTGCTCGCGTAGAGGTTTCCCGCGATGCCCGCCAGGGCCGCGCCCAGAACGAAGGCAAGGAGCTTGTACGCGCGCACGTTGATGCCGGCGGCCTGCGCGGCCACCTCGTCCTCGCGGATGCAGTTCCACGCCCTGCCGATTCGTGAGCGCTGCAGCCGAAGCAGGCCGAAGATGCTCACGCCGACCACGATCCAGACCAGGAAATAGTAGCCGAGGGAGCTGTCGATGGTCAGGAATCCGAGGGAAGGGGACTGGATCCCGCTTACACCGTTGGGACCTCCGGTAAGGCCGAAGGGGTTGTTGATCAGGGCGAGGCGGACTATCTCCCCCATGCCGATCGTCACGATGCAGAGATAGTCTCCCCGCAGGTGGATGATGGGGAACGTCACCAGGTAGGCGAAGAGGCCGGCTGCCACGGCGCTCACCGGCAGCAGGATGAGGATCGGAATGCCGAACCGGGTGTTGAGAATGGCCGTCGTGTACGCGCCGATGGCATAGAACCCGGCATGCCCGAGGTCGTACAGGCCCGCTTCCCCCAGGACAATATTCAGGCTCAGGCCCAGGAGAACGTAAATGCCGAAGAAGAAACCCACGTCGATGAAATAGCCCGCCGTCACGAACGGGTAGGCGGCAAAGAGGGCGATCACGAACGGAAGCGCCGCGCGGCGGAGGACGGGGGTGAGCGTGCCGGCCATTCTCAGACCTTTTCCGCTATCTTCTCACCGAAAAGGCCGTTGGGGCGGAAGATCAACACGAGGATCAGGATGAGAAAGACGAACACGTCCTTCCACGCAGTGGAGATATAGGCGCTGCCGAACATTTCCAGCACGCCGAGGATAAGGCCGCCGAACATCGCTCCCGGAAGATTTCCGATTCCGCCTAGGATCGTGGCGGTAAAGGCTTTCAAACCGTAGTTCCAGCCCATGGTGAAGCTGATCTGTCGGTAGTACACGCCGACCATCACTCCGGTCAGCGCGCCCAGGGCGGGTCCCAGGATGAAGATGAACCGTATCACCTTGTTGAAGTTGATGCCCATCAAGGCTGCCGTGTCGCGGTCCAGGGCCGTTGCGCGGATCGCGGCCCCCCACGTGGTTTTCTGGATCACGAAGTACAGCACGGTCATGAGGAGAAACGAAACAGCGAGGATCAGGATCTGAAGCGCGGTCAGGCTGATGCCGCCGACCACGATGTGCACGTTGGGGATCAGCTTCGCGGGATACGCCTGGTAGCGCGGTCCCCACACGATCATGATGAGGTTCTGCAGGATGAGTGATGCGCCGAGCGCGGACACCACGGCCGGCAGGCGGCCCGCCGGATAGATGGGCCGGTAGGCCACCCGCTCGACCAGGACGCCGACCAGGGCCAGACAGAGGGCGGCGGCGATCATGGCGACCGCCAGGCCGCCCCACAAGCCCAGGTGGGTCGTCACGAAAGCCGCGCCGAGCACCAGCAGGGTATAACCGAAGTACGAGCCCAGGGTGAAGAAATCGCCGTGGGCAAAGTTGATCAGCTTCAGCACGCCGTAGACCATCGAGTAGCCCAGCGCGATCAGCCCGTAGAACGAGCCGATGGTGAGACCGTTGATCAACTGCTCGAGAAATACCCGCATTGCGTCGGGCTACTTGGAGATGACGATCTTTCCCTGGTCGTCCACCACGTACAGGAACATGGGCACCCCTTCGCGGTCACCCTTGTCCGTGAACCCGATCTTGCCGGTGATCCCCTGCACTCCGTTCACCTTGTTCCTGAAGAAATCGGCGAGCACCGTCCCCTCCATGGAGCCGGTCGTGTTCACCGCGTATGCGATGATGTTCACGGCGTCCGCCGCGTACACGGGCCACGGGCTGGAGGGGATTTCCCCGTATTTGTCCTTGTAGGCTTTGAGGAACTCGGCCGCCTCCTTGGTAGGCAGGTCGCCGGGCAGAGGCTCATTGGTCATATAGGAGCCTTTTGCGATGTCGATCCCCGTGATCTTCACGAACTCGTCATTGATGGCGGCATTGCCGCCGACGAAGGGACAGGTAATCCCGATCTCGCGGGCCTGGGCGACCAGGAGCGCCGCCTCGGCATAGTAGCCGGTGTAGTACCAGAGATCCGGCTTCGCCTCGCGCATATTCGTAAGAGGAACCCGGAAATCTTTCTCCCCGGGGGTGATGGCATCGTAGTAGACGATCTGCACCTTGCCGGAATCCACCATCGCCTTCAGTGCGTCACGGGTGTTTTCCGCGAGGCCCTTTCCGAAGGCGGTGTTGTCATGCATGATAGCGATCCGCTTTGCCCCGAACTTCTGAGGGACAAAGTCCGCAAAGAACTTGCCTTGCGAATCGTCCCGTCCGCACGTGCGGAAGAAATACTTCAGGCCATGCTCGGTCAGCCGAACCGCCGTGGCTCCGTAGGCAATGTTCACCATCTTCGCCCTTTCGTAGATATTGGAGGCCGGTTCCGTGATGGATGAGCCGTACGAGGAGATCGAGGCGACGACGCCCTTGTGCCCGACGATCTTGGTGGCGGCGAGGGCTCCCGTCTGCGGCTGGCCGGCATCGTCTTCCGCGACGATCTGGATCTGCCGCCCGCCCAGGATCCCGCCTTTCTGGTTGATCAGCGCGGCGGCGATCTCGCAGGACTGTTTGGCCATCTGCCCCTCATAGGCCCAGGCTCCCGTGATGGGACCCTGCAGACCGATCAGGATCGGGCCCTTGTCAGCGGCGAACCCCGCGAAGGCGCTCACCAGGATGAGAAGAGTCGACAAGACTGCGATTCGTTTCATTGTGTGTCCTCCTCTTTGAGACTTTCGCTGAGATGAGAAAGGTTATATCGCGGAACCCGCGAAAATGCCATGGGGTACCACGGCGGCGGAATGCCAGGGGTACCATGGCCGGTGTGGGCAACCCGTTCTCCTTTCGGCTATTCTGGGGGCATATGAGCGGGAAGATGGACGTGAGGATCGTGCTGGTGAGACCCCGGGATCCCCGAAACGTCGGGGCGGCCTGCCGGGCAATGAAGTGCATGGGATTCACCTCACTGGCAATCGTCATGGATGAGCCGATCGATCCGCGGCAGGCGCGGACAGTGTCCCATTACGCCTCGGACGTGCTGGAGAGCGCCTTGATCTGCACCGACCCGCGGGACGTTATCCAGGACGCGGTGCTCGTGGCCGGGACGACGCGCCGCAGGGGACGAAACAGGAAGTATTTCACCCTTTTCCCCGAACAGCTGGGCCGGCGCATCGCCTCCATGGGGAAAGGAACCGTGGCCGTGCTGTTTGGAAACGAAGAAACGGGACTTACCGATGACGAGCTCGCCCTGTGCCACGTGGCGGTCACCATTCCTGCCTCTCCGGACTTTCCTTCGCTCAATCTCTCTCACGCCGTACAGGTGATCTGCTACGAGATCTTCCGCGCGCAAAGCGCCGACCACCTCTCGCCGTTTGCCCCGATCAGCGCTCAGGCGGTGGACGAGCTGGTGTCCGTGGTCACCGGGTCTCTCTCAAAAATCGGTTTTTTCACTATCGTAGGACCGGAGCAGATGGCCGTCTTTTTCAAGGACATCCTGGCCCGGGCCAGTCTCTCCGTGAGCGAGGCAAGAAGGCTGGGGGTGACCTTTCGCAAGATCGCGGGACTCGCGACAAAGAAACACCCGGCGCCGCGCTCATCGACGAGGGGAATTGACCCGGGGGCTGATCCTCCATAGTATGTGCAGCAAGGAGTCGTTCGATGCGCAGATCAGTTCAGCTCCTGGCATGCGTGATTCTCCTTCTTGGCGCCGTCGTGCTCCCCGCTCTTTCACGAGGAGACTTCGACAGGGTCGTGGACTTCTCCATCACGTTGAAGACGCTCGCCGCGGTTGCGGACGGCAAGGCGCCCCTCCCCACCGGCAAGATGCTCCTGCTCTCCGGCACGGTCTCCGACGTCAACATTCTCAACAAGGACGCGCAGGGCTTCAAGGTCAGGATCGAGCTGATTACCGGAGAATGGATCGGACTGGAAGACGTGAAGGCGTATGCGTGCTACGTCGAGTTCAGCGGCCCCGAGTTCTTCAAGGTCTTTCCCGCGCGGCCGCCGCGCACGGCCACCCCGGACGTGATCAGCCTCAACTCGCGGGTCGTCGTGGTCTGCAGCGCGCTGGACATCGTGGATACCCCCCAGGGGGAGAAGCACGTGCGCGCCGCGGGCGCCTACATCAGGACCATCGAATAGCCTGCCCCCGCAGCCTGGGGCCGCTCATTCCATTCAGTCGAACGTGACGTCGCGGGCGCCGATCGTTCGGGTGTCCGCGGACAAGGCCGCCCTTTCCATCACATTGCGAAGCTCGCGTATGTTGCCCGGCCAGTCGTGCGCGCAGAGTTTCTCCCGCGCCTCCACCCCGATGGCCCCCGGTCTCTTCAGGAGCGAGAGAAAGTGCGCCGCGAGAATCGGGATGTCCTCCCTGCGCTCCCGCAGCGGGGGGATCCTGATGGGCAGGACGCCGAGCCGGTAGAAAAGGTCAGGCCGAAACCTGCCGTCTCCCGCATGCGCCTTGATCTCCCTGTTTGTCGCAGAAACGACGCGCACGTCCAGGGGGATTGCACGACTGCCCCCTACCCGTGTCAGCTCTTTCTGTTCGATGATCCGGAGAAGCCGGGTCTGCGCTGCCGGAGACATTTCCCCGATTTCGTCCAGAAACAGCGTGCCCCCGTTTGCCTGCTCAAAGCTGCCCGGGCGGCACACCGCATCGGTAAATGCGCCCTTCTCCGCGCCGAACAGCTCAGTCTCCAGCAGCGTTTCCGGCAGCGCGCCGCAGTTGAGGGCTATGCATGGACCGCCCCGTCGGCGCGAGGCCTCGTGGATGGACCGGGCCACGAGCTCCTTGCCCGTCCCGCTTTCTCCTAGAATGAGAACCGGAGAGTCCGACGGCGCGTAGCGAAGGATGAGCTCCTTCACCTCGTGTATGCACGCGCTCTCCCCGATCAACGATTCCAGAAGCGCATGGCCTGCCGCGGAAGCCGCTGCGCGGCGCGCATCCGCCCCGCTGACCACGGTCCGAAGCGTGCCCAGGAGCTCCTTCAGCTCGTAGGGCTTGACGATGTAGTCGCACGCGCCCGCCAGTATCGCCTCTTTCACCAGCCGAGGCTCGGTCAGTGCCGTCAGCATCACGACCGGCGGCGGAAGCGGCCGCGCGACAATTGCCTTCAGCGCCGCAATACCGTCCAGGTCGGGGAGATTGATATCGAGGAGAACGACATCCGTTGATTCATGCGCAGCGGCCTCGATGCCCTGCCGGGCCGTATATGCCGAGATGAGCGCATACTGCTCGGGAAGCACCATGCCGAGGGTCCTGTGCGCCTGGGGATCGTCGTCGATGAAGAGGACTTTGACCATCCCGGATGTACTTTCTTTCTGACAGGGATTGTATAAGAATATGGCTGGACCCGCAAGAACTTATCACATCTCGGCACGCGGGGAAAAACACGTCCGGACTCAGGGGACCTCCATGTCGCTGTTCAGCGATTGCCCCCGCAGGACCATGTGGGATAGGGGCGGCCTCTCCACAGAGGCCTACCGTCGAGCGGCCAGGGCCTTCCTCGCCTGGGCGGGCTTACGGCCCCCCTCCGCCGAACTCTTTTCCGGTTTTATAGAGGAGTCACGCAGGGCGGGGGCATCCGCCTCCAAACTCAACCGCGATCTGTATGGCGGCAAGGCGGCAATCCTTCAGGCGGTCCAGCGCCAGGGCATGGCCGCCCGCGAGCTTGCAATGCTTATAGGCGCCCCGGACTCAATCCCAGGTGCCAAGTGAACGCCCCCTGAGACTGCGGAGGGGAGGCCCGCCTGGATCGTGGCGTTGCCCCCGGTGATAGTGACTGTGGTGCCCGCGTACTGCGTCCGCCGCCTCACTAGAGCAGTTCCCCTTCAATTCCACAGCCGCGCTATAAACCCCCGGCTTGTGCCGTTGTAGGTGCTGAAGTTCCCGCCGATGAGGATCTTGCCGTCGCTGCTTTGCACCGCGACCGAGTTCACAGCGAGATTCGCCCCGGCGCCCGTGGTAAAAGTGGTGTCCAGGCTGCCGTCGCTGTTAAGCCGCGCAACATACCCACGGTTTATGCCGTTGTAGGTAGTGAAGGCACCGCCGATGAGGATCTTGCCGTCGCTTTGCACCGCGACCGAGTACATATAGCTATTCGCCCCAACGCCCGTGGCGAGGAAGCCGGTGTCCAGGCTGCCGTCGCTGTTAAGCCTCGCAACACGCCCTCGGGCTGTGCCGTTGTAGGCGGTGAAGTCCCCGCCGATGAGGATCTTGCCGTCGCTCTGCATCGCGACTGAGAGCACAGCGCTGCTATTCGCCCCGGCGCCCGTGGTAAAAGTGGTGTCCAGGCTGCCGTCGCTGTTAAGCCGCGCAACACGCACAACGTTTATGCCGTTGTAGGTGCTGAACCACCCGCCGATGAGGATCTTGCCGTCGCTTTGCACCGCTACCGAGGACAGACCGCTATCCGCCCCGACGCCAGTGGCAAAAGTGGTGTCCAGGCTGCCGTCGCTGTTAAGCCGCGCCACACGCCCCCGGCTTGTGCCGTTGTAGGTGGTGAAGTTCCCGCCGATGAGGACCTTGCCGTCGCTTTGCACCGCGACCGAGTCCACATCGCCGTTTGCCCCGACGCCCGTGGCGAGGAAGCCGGTGTCCAGGCTGCCGTCGCTGTTAAGCCGCGCAACGTTCCACCGGCTTGTGCCGTTGTAGGTCCAGAAGTACCCGCCGATGAGGATCTTGCCGTCGCTTTGCACCGCGACCGAGAGCACAGCGCTACTCGCCCCGGCGCCTGTGGCAAGGAAGCCGGTGTCCAGGCTGCCGTCGCTGTTAAGCCGCGCAACATACCCCCGGCTTGTGCCGTTGTAGGTGGTGAAGTTCCCGCCGATGAGAACCTTGCCGTCGCTTTGCACCGCGACCGAGAGCACAGCGCTACTCGCCCCGGCGCCCGTGGCAAAAGCGGTGTCCAGAGTCCCGGGGTAATGGATGGTATACGCGGCAGAGGAGACCACGGAATCCGACCAGCCGGATTCGAACGCGATAGCCTTTATTGTCTCGCTCGTCGTGACGCTGATTGGAGCCGAGTACACTGTCCCGTAGGTGCTCGGGTTGCTGCCGTCGGTGGTGTAGAGAATAGATGCGCCTGGCGTCGTTGTGCTTATGGTCACGGTCTGCGCGCTGTTATAAGTCCCAGGGGCAGGGCTGAAAGTGGGTGCGGCAACCGGGAGGATGTAGGTGGCAGAGGGTACGGTTGAATCAGCATATCCGGCTTTATACGCAATGGCCTTTATCGTCTCGCTCGCCGAAACAGTAACCGTGACTGGAGCGGGCGCACCGCCACTACTCGTCGGCGTACTACCATCCGTGGTGTAGTTTATGAAGGCCCCTGCTGTCGTGGTACTGATGGTCACGGTCTGCGCAGTAGCGTAAATCCCGGCAATCGGGTTGAACTGCGGCGTCGATACCTGAGAATAGTTGATGATATATGTGGCCGAGGCAACAGCCGAATCCGTCATTCCTGCCATTGTGGCGATTGCTTCGATCGTCTCGGTTGTGCCGTTGCCGGCAACAGAGATAGCTCCGTTGTAGAGTGTCGAGGAAGTAGTCGGTGTTGTGCCGTTCGTGGTGTAGTAAATCGTCGCCCCATTGGTGGAGTCGGTTATGGTTACGCTCAGGTCAGACGAATAGATCCCACTGGTGATGCTGAAAGTGGGCGTTGCGACTTGGCCTGCGGCGTTTGGTTTGCCTTGCTGCGCTGTCTTAAACGCGGTCAGTACCGATATGTCCTCACAGCCCCACAGCGCCAAGACCATCGAGAGGAGCGCCGCAAAAATGGGCAGAAACTGAACTCGTGTCTTCATCACTCCTCCCATACGACGACTCCACTTGCGCCGGCAACGTTGGCAGCGCGTGTGGCCTCTTCCCCTTTCAGGTCCAGGTAGGCAAACTGCAGGGCGAGGTCTGGGTCCTTGGCTTTCAACTCTGCGTAGACTGTCTTGACGCGGAAGTAGTCCTCGAGGTCATGACTGGCCTTGGCGACCGCCAAAAGCACCCTCGGATTCTCGGGGTCCTTGGCATACGCGCGATTGTAGTAATCCAAGGCCTTCTCTTTCTGGTTGCTCAGATAGAGGATGTTGCCTATGTTTAAGAGAGCCGGAATGTACTCCGCTCTCGCAAGGAGCTTCTCGAATTCTCTTTGCGCCCGATCGTACTGGCCATACCGAGCATAGAGAACCCCCAGCGCGTTTGCCGGTATTCGAGGATCCTGCGCCTTCTTGATCTGACTCTCCAACGCTGCAACTCTAGGGAAAATCTCCTGATTGATGAACTTGCCCGCCTCTTCCTGATACTTGCTCACGATCTTCTCAGAAGGAGGAAGATTCACAGCCACTTCAGCTCCAGGGAGTCCGACCGGCTCGTACAGCTGCCACGCATCATGGAGGGGGTAGAAATCGGCCTGGTTACGTGAAAGATTCTCCCTCCACTCCTTTGCCCCATCCTGCCAGGCCTGCAGGAATCCGGCGCTTTCGGTTACCTCGACAGGGATCCAGCTCTTCTCATTTCGGAAGATCAGCTCATCCGCACGGGAGAAAGTCTTTCTTGCCTCATCGGGACTCACCCCGGTGGAGAAGGCGATGAAGATGTGCCCAGGGATCGTGATGAACGCCGTCTCTATCCCCACCGACTCCAGGAGCGCGGAATAGAGAACCGAGAAATCGCTGCACTTCCCGCCCTTGTATTGCAGGGTCTGGCGCGGGAACTGAATGTAGTCCGCTACCTGCTTGTTTGCCGTGACGGTAGGAATGGGATCCTGCGAATAGGTCAGCCCGAAAAGCTGGAGGGCTTGGAAAAAGGCGATCGCGGTGAGCAGATTGGGATTGACCGCGCCCTGGATTTTCCCCTTCACCATGCTGTTCACATTTCTTGAGAAGATAAGTACCGCGGGGTCCTTGGTGGTCACAAAGGCTGCCGCTCTTCGGTCATCTGCCCAGGTGGTGGCGTTCCTATCCAGGATGGGGATGCTCTGCACCAGGTTCTGGCGCTGTACCTGCCCGCCCAGCGTGTACTCCACGTCCACCCGTGCCTGGGTTTTAGTTTTTTCCGTCGTCTGCAAGATGGTTGGGAGGAACAGGCCGAAGAGATCCACCGACTTTGATTCCCCAGGCCCAAGCACCGAGGGAGCGGGGCAGTCCTTCGGGTCGGCCATGAACTCCTTGATCTGTAAGCTCACTTTGATTCCTGTGATGGGCTGTCCCGATGCGTTGGTCAGCACCACCTTCCCAAGCGGATGGTTGTCGTAATAGGTGTGAAACACAGGATAGACATCATCGAACGACAGTTCTTTGAGCTCCAGGGAAGCCGCGGGCTTCTGTGGGGGCTGTTCATTCGGAGCCTGCTCGTTCAAAGGCTGGGCCTTCACAGGAGGCGCTTGCTGCATCTTCACAGGGGTCGTGGCACTGGAAGGAGCGAGATCATACGAGAGCCCGATGGAGGCACTGAGGCCGTTATACAGGCCAAAGTAATAATCGTATGAAGCCCCAACGCTCACGTGCCAGGGGCCGGGCAGGAGGATCACGCCTGCTTCCGCCGAGACGAACGGGTTGCCCCCGGAGGTGGAAAAGTCATTATTGAGGAAGCTGAAAAAGTATCCCCCGGAGATACCCACAGTTGCGGACAACCATGGCAGGAGGTCGAATCTCAGACCGGTACCCAGTGAGGCGGAAGTCACCGAAGCAGACAGAGAAGCCCCGCCGGTTGCCGTCTCGTAGTCGTAGCCCAATCCGCCAGATACATAAACCAGGGGTTGGAAGGGCAAACGGTACTCCGCTCCAAACCGTATTCCCCCGCCCAAACCGAATACCGGGCTGCTCGCGCCCAGAGGAATATTGAGCCCGGGAGTCACCTGCACGGACAAAAGCGAAAGGGTTTGAGCTGGGGGATTTGTGACCTTGGCTACGGCTTCGGTTGACTGGACCTGCGCGAACATCAGGGCCGGCAAGCCAACAAGAAGCAATCCAAACATGACCCTTTTCATTGGCGCACCTTTTTTTGAAATCTACTTAAGTATTCGTACCTCTCATTCTATCATCTCAGAGAGCTTCCCGCAATATCATCGCATTTGCGGCTTTTGCAGAGGGGTGGTCAGCGTGCAACACGCGTGCATGATTCCCCCGGCGCTCCGACAGCCGCCTCCTCGGGCGGCCCTGAACCTGCCAATATGCGTCAGTGCCTTTCAGCTTTTCACTATCCTGCGTGTATTCCAACGCTGTCATTTCCGCGGGCGCTCCGCCCGGCGGCCCTCAGCGTCGATCTCGTGGTCCCCACCGCCATCGCCAGAGCGGCCGGGTGAAGTTCGGCCTGCCCGGGCCATCCGTCGGCGCGGGGTCAACCGCGACAGCGCTTCCCCCCTCGACCCAGACGTTTATGCTGCGCGCCACCTCGTCGTCCAGGGCGATGCTTGCCCCCTCGCATTCGATGACGTACGAAGGGTACTCCTGGTGGAGCTTGACGACCCTCCCCGGGCGTATCTGCAGCGAGGTGAGCCGGTGGAGCTGCTGGTCGCTTTTTGTGTACACGTACGCGACCCGGGCCGACTGCCCGATCTTCAGCTCGGTAAGAGGCACGATCAGCTTCTGCACGTAGCGCGCCGAAACACGACAGCATTCGCCCTCGGGGATCGGGAACCCATGCGGGCATTCACGGGGATGCCCGAGGAGCGTGCAGATCCCTTCCACGATTTCGGTGTTGAGAATGTGCTCGAACTCGCACGCGCCCGGCTCGAACTCTCTGCCCAGCACGTCATGGATGAGCCGCTCGCCTATCCTGTGGGCACGGATGAGCCGCTCGGCGTGCGCGGAGCCTGCCGCGGTAAGTGAGATCTCCTCACCGGCCAGGACCACGAGGCTGTCCCGCGCAAGCTCGGCAAGGTCCACCTCCCGATAGCGGTCCGCAAGCTCTCCCCGCAGGGCCGGCACGGTGGAGCAGCCCCGCTCCCGCAGCTGCCAGAGGCGTTCGAGCATTTCGTCCCGCTCGTTCGCGCCGTTCATAGACCGAGCACTCCCGCCGTGAGAACCAGGAACTCATGCACGGCGCCGGTAAGTACGAAAGACATCAGGTAGATGCTGATCACGATGAGGACGGCGGTCCGCGCGCCCAGCTCCTTGAACATTGCCGCGATATTGGCAAAGCACTGCGCAAATGTGACGAGGAGCACCACCGCGACGATGCTCTGCACGCCGTTGAGAATCCCTTCCCGTGACATCCTGAGGATCAGGCCGGCCGCGGCCTCGCTGCGCGCCAGCGTGAGCAGCAGGGCATCCACCATGTCCAGGGGAAGCCCCAGCCAGCCGGTCATGAGCGGCTTCAGGGCCTGTTTCAGGAGCGCCAGGATTCCGAGCTTGTCGATGACGAACATGGCAAGCGAGGCGACCAGAAAGATGGGGATCGCTTCCCGGAGGAACCAGAGCAGCCTGTATCCGGTCTTTCTGGCAACCGCGGATATGCGCGGCACCCTGATGGGGGGAAGCTCCTGGATGAACTGGCTCCCCTTTTCAGCGGGCAGGACCCTGTTGAGCGCGAGGCCGACGCCGACCTCCGCGAGCACAAGGAACGCGAAGGCAACGACGAAATACGAAAGCCCGTGCTGGCCGAGGATGGCAATGGCCAATCCCATCTGGGCGGAGCAGGGAATTGCAAAAGCAATGAGGGCGATGACGATGATCTTTTCCTTGCGGGACTGCAGGTTGCGCGCCGTCATTGTGGCCATCGTCTTGCACCCGAACCCGAGAACGAGAGGGATAACCGCGTTGCCGGTGATCCCGATCTTTTCGGACAACCGCCGGGTGAGGATGGCCAGGTTCGGCAGATACCCGATGTCCTCCAGGAGGCCGAACACGAGGAAAAAGACGGAAAGAATGGGGAGGACCGTCGTGAGGGAGTTGAAAAGACCGAGGGTGAGAAGTCCGTGGGGCCCGATGAGGAGGTCCTTCCACAAGCCCGCGGGGAGAAGTGTGCCCACTTCTCTCACCACGGGGTCCGAGAGCGCCGTGGTGAGGAACAGGGAGAGTGCGCCCGCAACGCCGACAACCATGAGGTAGACGACACCAAGGAAGAACCCGAGGATGGGCAAACCGTACAGAGGGTGGCGGCACATGCGCGCGAAGGTTTCCGAGAAGCGCGGCCGCGGCGCCGCTGTGGAGCTCGAAACGGCGGCCGCCACCTCATCCACCCAGCGGTTCCTGCGCGCGCTCAGCGTCATTCCCGCCTTGCCGGCAAAGCCTGATCGGATCCCCTCCAGCTCGGCCTCCCGGCCTTCGCGCACCGGGTTCCCGAAAGAGCTCGAGAGGAAGTCACGGAATGAGGGATCGTTTTCCAGGAGAAGGACGGCGGCCTCATGGGGGTGGGGACAGCGCGGGGAAAGCAGGCCGGCGACCCTGCTGATTGCCGTATCGAGGGGATTCCCGTAGCGCAGCGGAAGCGGTGCAGAGACGGGTGCCACGAGGATCCGGGTGAGCTCAGTGATGCCTCTGCCGGGCGCGGGAGACTGTACCACGGGCACCCCCAGCAGACGGGACAGCTTCTCCGCATCGAGCCGTAGACCTCTCTGTGCGCTTTCTCCTACGGCGGTGAGGACCAGGACGAGGGGAATACCGAGCCCCATCAGGTCGGCCGTAAGGAGCAGCGATTCCTTGAACCGATTGGCATCCACGCATTGGACCAGGATGTCCGGTGCGTCCTCGAAAAGCAGGGAGCGCACCACCAGCTCCTCTTCCGATTGTATGTAAAGACCGTGCAATCCCGGTGTGTCCGCCACCTCCCAGCATTCTTCCTGCTCGAAACAGACTTGTTTTGCCACTTCCACCGTTGTCGAGGGGTAATTGGAAACCAGCTTGTACGCGCCGGTGAGGCTGTTGAAAAGCTGGCTCTTTCCGCTGTTCGGCAGCCCGACAATGTCGATGCGTTTTGGCCGAAGGCTTGCGGCCTCTTGCGTGCTTGTTCCAGCGCCCGCTGATTTACGAATGAGATTCATTCTCAAATTGCGGGTACGCTTCTCGTTCGCCATTCGCTACTTCTTCCTGCATGACGCGCAGATGCCCCGTATCCCCAGTCGGTGCTCGACCGGCTGGAAACCGTGCTTCCCGCACACCTTGTTTTGAAGTGTCTCCAGCTCGTCGTCTTTGAACTCGATGATCGTTCCGCAGACGATGCACTCGAGGTGATCGTGGTGCTCGTGGCCCCACACGTGCTCGTAGCGGGCACGCCCCCGTGAGCGCAGTGTCTCCTTGATGATCCCGCTCTTCACGAACAAGGGGAGGGTCCGGTATATCGTTGCCGTGGAGAGCTTTTGCCCATTTCTCTTCAGCGAGTCGAGCAGCTCGTCCGCGTCGAAGTGGCCCTTCGCCGCGATAATCCCCATGAGGATCGCGTTCCTCGTGGAGGTGAAAGTGAGACCATTCTCCTTCAGGTAGCTGCGAAAGTGATCCGCCTGGTCCATATGTGACTGATTTTCACTCTCATTCTATGCCTGGAGCCGCCCACTGTCAAGCGATGCCCAGTTGTGGTATGCATCCCCCAAGGAAGCCTGAATGCGCCTCTTCGAAGCCATACTCATCGTGCTTGCAGGACAACTTGCGCTGGCCGTGGCCGTGATGGGCGGACGCCGCCCGAAGTGGGCGAATCTCCTGCCGCTCGTTCTCCTGGCGCCGCTCGCGGCGCATCTGGTGCGGGAAGGCGCGCGATGGCAGATGGCGCCCGCGTACCTCGTTGCAGTCGGGTTTGTGCTGGAAGGGGTAATTCGCTACGCGCACGCCTTCCGAAGGGGCGGGGCTGCCCAATCCGCGGGGTACCGCGGCGCCCAATCCGCGATGGGAATCGCGGGCTTCCTGCTCCTGATGCTGAGCGCGGCCGCGGTCGCGTTTTTTCGATGAATCGGCCTGGGGGAACCTACTCGAGCGCCCGGCGAGATTCCTTGAGCTGCTCGATGATGGACAGCTTCTGCGGACACTTCTCCTCACAGTCACCGCATTCAATGCAGGCGTCCGCCTTCTTTCCCGTGACCCACGGATTGGTGCCGATCTCGCGGTACATCTTCTTTGCCGCCTCTTCAAGTCCCCACACATGGGCATGATTCATCGCCTCGAAGATGCGGGGAATGTTCACCTCCTGCGGGCAGGGCATGCAGTACTTGCAGCCGGTGCAGTACAGGTCCATGAACTTCTGGTTCTGTTCCGCCGTGACGCGTATCCTTTGCTCCTCGCCTGAGCTGAGCCAGGAGCCGCGCGACGCGGTGGCCACGTTCTGTTCCACCTGCTCCATCGTGGACATCCCGCTCAGCGCAACCGTGACCGAGGGGTTGGAAAGCACAAAGCGCAGAGCGAGCTCGGGAGTGCTGACATTGTCGCTTCCGGGAAGCATGCGCGCAATCACCTCACTCGGACTGTCGAGCCTGCCCCCTCCGATGGGTCCCATGATGACCACACCGAGGCCGCGGGAAGCCGCATACGCAATGCCCTCTTCGCATCTTCGATCAAGGAGGTTGTACTGGCAGAGCATGCTCTCGAAATACCCCGTGTCGACGAGCTTGCGAATCTCTGCGGCGTCCGAGTGGAAGGAAAAGGAGAGATGCTTCGCGAGGCCTTCCTCTTTCAGCGCAAGGAAAGCTTTCAGCGGTCCTCCCTTGACGTCGATCTTGGTCTGGAAGAACTCCCATGAAATGCCCCAGAGATGATAGAAGTCAACGTACTCCAGGCCGAGAAGTGCGAGGCTTGTTTCGAATTTCTGCCGAAGATCCGCGGCGGTCGGCTTCTCCTGGGCGTATTTCGTGGAAACGGATACTTTCCCCCTGTCCATTGCCTTGAGGGCTTCCCCGAGCGTCCTCTCCGAGTCCTGGGCACAGTACCACTTGCCGGTGTCGAAGTAGTTGACACCAAGCTGATATCCGCGCAGCAGCATGGGAATCGCCTTGTCCCGGTCCACGGTCCGTGCGTCCTTCATGGGAAGGCGCATGCAGCCGAACCCAAGGGAGGAAAGCTGCACTCCCATTGCGCCCATTGTGCGATAGGTCATCACGTGGTGTGTTCTCCCGCTCGATACAGGTATGGGGAGAACTATATATCAAATTGAGCAAGGACACAACAGTGCGGTGCCACGCTTGCCTCGCTCAGATGGCTTTGACCGCCCGCTCGTCGCCGAGGGGGCGCGGCACATCCGCCTGCTCCCGCGGGGGATGTTTCACCAGACGCGGCATGATGCCGCGGTACATCGTTTTGCTGCCCCTCTCCCGGTCGATCGTGGCCTGCATGCCCGCGCGCACCTGCTCGCTGAGGTTCTTCGCGGCTCTCTTCAGTGACGCGCCGTCCTCGCCCTGGCCCGCGGCCGGAAGAAGCGTCAGGGGAACGGGCACCGGCGCGCCAATCACGATTGTCACGCGTGGGGGGAGAAGGATGTCCTTCCCCGCGACACGGAAGGAACGCCTTCCGCGCCAGCGCGTTTCGTGCAGAACGGTGGTGATCGGCACCAGCGGCACGTTCAGCCTGCACGCGAGCAGGAAGGCCCCCGGGTGGAAGGCCTGTATCACCTGATTCTCGCGATAGCATTCCCCCTCGGGGAAGAAATGTATGAATCCAAGCTCGCGCAAGGCCGTGCGGGCCGCCCTGTCAAGGGCGCGCAGCGCACCGGGGCGTTCAGGGATGGGCACTCCGCCGAGAAGCCGTACGAAGGTGCCCAGGAACGGGATCAGCGCGGTTTCCTCCAGCATCGTAAAGTAGGTTCTACGTGGGCGGAGAGCGTGCGCGAGAATGCCGGGGTCCAGAAGAAGGGTGTGATTGCTCACGAGGATCGCACCACCGGTACGGGGCAGGTTTTCTCTTCCCGTGATCCTCACCCGGTACACGCACCAATCGAAGATCCTGACCAGGGCAACCACAAGGTGATAGAGGATGATGAACGGTGGAAATGGCGGGGTAAATCCGATGATGTTCGCGCCTTTGCGGTACGCCATCGCTTTCTCCTTATTGGAGGGTCCGGCCCTTCCAGATAACGCCATGGCCCGAGCTTGCCCGGCCGAAGCTCCACCACGCCATGTAGAGGAGGTGAGCGAAGAGCACGGGGTAGAGGAACGGTGTCCACCAACGCAGGCCGCGATCGTAGAGGACCAGCGCCCATGCGGCGAGAAAGAACAGCACGCAGAGGAAGGTAAGCTGCGCGGCAGGGCTTCCGGTGAGGATCTGGATCGGCAGCAGGGCGAGGGGAAGCACGACAAATGTCACGAGGAGCGTCACCGCGGCGGCGAAGAACATGGTCCGGTGGCGCGCAAGGTCGTAGATGTTCTTGGAAACTCCGTTGAAAGAGGCGCGATACCCTTCATACATCCGGCAGCGCACGTGCCGGCGGATGTCCAGGAATACCTGCCTGTAGCCGGCCCTTTTCAGCTCACGCGCAATTGCCAGGTCATCGCTTATTTTTTCCGCCACCCGCGCGTACCCGCCGATGGCCTCGAAAGCGCTCCGCCGGAAGATGATCATCTGGCCGATGGCGAAGGAAAGGCCGGGGGCGGGCAGCGCGGCGATCAGCCAGAGCGGGAGGACCATGGCGGACATGATATAGGTGGCCGGTACGATGAACTGCTCGCCAATGGTGTTCAGCTCCTGGAAAACGTAGCCGGAGACGCAATCCGCCTTGTGCCACTCCATGTTCGTCACAGCCCAGGCGATGCTCTCCCGGCCGTGCACCGTGTCCGCATCCGTGAAGAGCAGATAGTCACCGCGCGCGTGCCGGGAGAGCTGCTGCATGGCGTGCGGTTTCCCGCTCCAGCCCCTGCCCGGCAGGGGCTCGCCACTTATCGCGCGCACCCTGCCGGGATTGCGACGCGCGTAGTCGGAAAGGACTTCCCACGTCCGATCGGTGGACTGATCGTCCAGCACGACGATCTCGTAATTGGAATACGTCTGGTCCAGGAGCGAATCCAGGCACGGCCCGATATTTTTCTCCTCGTCGCGTGCGGGGATGAGCACCGAAACCATTCTTCCGCGGGTGATGCGCGGCCTGTGGGAGCTGAGACGCAGCCAGACAATGTTTGAAATTGAAAGCACCAGGAAATACGCGGCGCCGAGAAAAAACAGAAGGCGGATTATATGATCCAGCAGTACGATGAGGGCGATCATGGACAGTTCTCCTCTCCATCGACAGCCAATACATAGACAGCCTATGCCAATATAGCCTGTTGCTGTGGGGGGGTCAAGATTGTGCTGATGGCGGACGATACATGAGTATGATTTCAGGAATCTCTCAAGGCGCTGCGGACCTTTCACGCTCGCTGGATGCCCTGGCCGCCCTGCTGAAGAGCTCCAATGAGCAGACAATGCAGATGGCCGAAAAACTTCTCAAAGTCGATGTCGCGCAGACCATCCAGGACTCCACGGTCGGAACGCGAATCGACGTCTCCGCCTGAGAAGCCATTCACGCCCTTCCGCGCAGGACCGGCCCATGAAAGAGACACATCATTTCATCAATGCTGCGGGCAAGGACTTCTTCTTCAAGCTGATCCTGATCCTCCTGCTCTATTCCCTGGTGCCGCTTGCGGAAATCTTTCTCTTCATCTATCTGGGTGAGCTGATCGGCAATTATCTCGTCCTAGTCTTAGCAGCAGTGGCGGGCATGGGGGGGGCGCTGATCGCGTTCAGCCAGGCGCAGGGAGCGATGGAACGGCTCAAGGCGCAGCTTCACGCGGGCAGATACCCCGGCCGGGAGTTTGCGGACCTGGCGGGCGTCATCGTGAGCGGAATCCTTCTCATCACGCCGGGATTCATAACAGATCTCTGCGGCTACCTCCTGATGATCCCTGCCCTTCGAGACGGCCTCCGCGGCATTCTCAAGAGCAAGCTCGAGAAGAGCTTCAAGGAAATCTATCAGTATCTGCGCTTGTCTTCCCTGTAAGCGAGGCGGCCAGCGGCCCTACAGCCTGAAGATTTTGTATCCCAGCAGCAGGATGAGATAGTACAGGTAAGGGAACACGGCCGCGACACGCCACGGCTTGCGCCCAATGCCGGACAGCACGCCGAGCCCCGCGGCGTGCAGGCGCTTCGACATCTGCTTCTCCCGGCCGGCGAACACCTCGAAACAGTTGCCCGACCACAGCGAGATTCCCGGGTTCAGCTCTTTCTTGTGCCGGAGGATCCATTTGTCTTTGCCGGGGACTCCCGTGCCGACCATGAGCACGGAGGGTGAGGACTTTTTGATCGCGGTGACGATGTCTCCTTCCACCAGCTTCGGGAAGAATCCATAGAACCTGCCGACCACCCGGATCCCGTGGAATGAGCCCAGGAGGTTCTGCTCCGCCACCTCCAGCACCTCTTTGCGCGACCCGAGCATGTACACGGAGCCCTTGCCCTTTTCGATGACGCTGAGAATCCGGATGATGTGCTCGAACGAGTTGTAGAGGCTCATCGGACCGGTCTTGAGAAATCGCGCTCCCTGCACGATGGGCAGGGACACGGGCAGCACGAGCGCCGCATCACGCAGGCACCGCATGAGCTCGGCGTCGTGACGCGCCCGCAGCAATCCCCGCAGGGAGAGGAATACGACCTGGTTGTGCTGTCCGTTGTCCAGCAGCTCCTCGATCACCTTGCCCGAGATTTCGGGGTCGATGCTGTCGACGGGCACATTGAGAACTTTTATCCTCTTGACTCTTGTTGCGCCGGTATCCACGCGTCCCTCTCCTGAAGTATCGTTTTGACGGCACCGAGAGCGTACAAGGCAGCGGTCTCCACGCGCAGCACGCTGCCGCCGAGATACGCGGGGTGGAAGCCCGCGCCCTGGAGAAGCGCCGCCTCATCCGCTGAAAGACCGCCCTCGGGGCCGATCAGAATTGCAACCGACCGGGGCGTGCCGGCAAGAAGCTGGTGCAGCGTCGCGCCGCCGAGGGGCCGCTCGTGGAAGAACAACGCCGTGCCCCACTCTTCGGCGCTCTGCGCGATCGACACGAGGCTTCGCGGCTCCTCGATTTCGGGCAGCCGCGCCGCACCGCTCTGCTGGAGCGCCTCGCGGGCGATTTTCCGCAGCCGCGGCACCCTGGCGTCCTTTTCGTCCGGCCGCACCTGTGAGTGCTCGCTCAGGACAAGGACGATCCGCCCCACACCGGCCTCCGTGGCCTGGCGGACAATGAGATCTATTTTCCGTCCTTTTGGCAAGCACTGCATCAGCGTGATCCGGATGCCGGGAGGGAAGGAGGGCGCGGCAGCCATGGGAGCAAGCTCCGCATCGCAACCGGTGCGTCCCACCCGCACGATCCGCATCACAAAGGCGGCGCCGCTTGTGTCCACCGCCGCGAGCGTGTCCCCCGCCCGCTTTCGCAGCACCCGCGCAAGGTATCGGAAATTCTCGCCGGTAAGGGAGATGCGACTTTCGCCCCTGTACCAGCCTGGGAGAAGAAACTGTTTCAATCCCTAGATCTTCACCCCGATTTGATGGTTCTCCAGAGCTTTCACCGCGGCCTGCAGCACGATGTCGAAGTCCAGGTCGTACATCGGAGGGTTGTTGTTGGTCAGGTTCACCTGGTTGCGAATAAGGCGCCGCAGATAACGGTCGTTCAAAGTGATGCCCTTGGCGTGCAGGCCGGCTATGAACTGAGTCACCTGATCCTCCGTGGGCTTCGGGTTTGCCTTTGCGAAGTCCTTGAGGCTGGTCCCGTTCAAGAGGTCGTTCAAGGCTTTCTGCTCGGCATCCGTGAGGTCGGGCTCCTGGAACTTGCGGTCAGGCTCGATGCCCACCTTGTCGATCGTCACGCCCGAGGGGAGATAATAGCGTGAGGTGGTCAGCCGGAATCCCCCGTCACCCAGCGCTTCCACCGTCTGCACCGAACCCTTCCCGTAGGTCTTCTCTCCGAAGAGGGTCGCCCGGTGATAATCGCGCAGCGCGCCGGAGACGATCTCGGATGCGGAGGCGGACCACTTGTCCACGAGCACAATGACGGGGATCTTCGTGTCCACCATCATCCGGTTCTTGCGCGCATTGTACATCAGGTTTTCACTGGCCACCCGCTCGCTCTTTCGCTGCACGATGAGCCCCTGGTCGATGAACAGGTTCGCTACATCAACCGCGGCTGTCAGAAGCCCGCCCGGATCTCCGCGGAGATCGAGTATCATCGCCGTGTAGCCGCCGTCGATGAAGGATTTGATAGCGACGCGGCATCGCTCGGCCGTTTGTGGAGTGAACTCGGCGATGCGCAGGTAGCCGATATTCCCCGGCATGATGGTGGACTTCACCGTCGGCACCTCGATGATGTCCCGGGTGATCGTGGCGTCGAACTCGACAGCATCGCCGCGCTTGAGGGTGACCGTGACGTTGGTCTTGGGAGTCCCGCGCAGCTTGTCGACGATGGCCTCGAGAGCCATTGCCGCCACAGGGTCCCCATTCACCTTGATGATGATGTCTCCCGCGGAGACGCCGGCTTTGTAGGCGGGCGTCCCTTCGATTGCGGATTCGACCTGTGCGCCCACCTTCTCCACCTTCGAGATGACGAGACCCACACCGCCGAATACACCCGTCGTGGTGTCGGAGATTTTGCGCCATTCCATTGCATTGTGATATGCGGAGTTGGGATCCCCGAGCGCTTCGAACATGCCCTTCATTGCCCCTTCGTACAGGGCCTTGGGCTGTGCCTTGTCCGCATCCACGTACGTGTCGCGGACATAGCGCATCATGTCGCCTATCGTGCTGATGTACGCCTGTGTCTCGTCCTCAGTGCTTCCTGCGAGGAGCCGGGGTGAAATTGCGAAGAAGGCCAGCCCGGCGAGGAGGACCGCGGTGACGACGGTCCAGACGAGGCGTTCACGTGATCCGAAGAATTTCATTCACATCTCCCCAAGGGCATTATTCTATGCGCCTGCCCCTGATTGTCAATGTACATAAATCATGGAGGGTCGCGCCCTCCAACTCCGCGGTGTACCGCGGAAGGGCTACGCGCCCTTGACCTCGATTTCCCCGCGTGGCTACACTTCCGCTGAACATGAACGCCCGACGTGTACTGCTCTTTGCCGGCTCCCTGTGGGAGATCGTGCGGTTCTTCCTCCTGATCTCCCTTCTTGCCTTCCTGCTTCACGCGGCCGGCGGCACGGGGCGATGGGTGTTCCCGTGGCTCCTCCTGTGCGGCTCGGGCAATCTGCTCGTGGGCGCGGGCGGGATCATGCTCTCTCTCTTTCCAGATAAGAACGGCGGTTTGGTCGGGCTGCTTCGCCTCGGTAAAATTCTTGCCCTCTTTTCCTACGCGCTTCTCCTGATTTCCGGCGCCATGCGCATGGCCATTGGACTGCAGGTGCTCGCCATAGGCGGACTTGCCGTGACGCTCGCCGCCGTGCTTTTCGCCGTGTTCGTGCTGGATCTGCTTTTCCTGGCGGTTCTCCTTGCCTGGCGGCCAGGGGAGGCGCGGCGCGAGCTTCCCGCCGCCGGAGCCGGCCTTGCCGAGTACACGGAGACGGAGGCGAAAGATTTTCACTAGTCAGAGGACCCGCACGAAATGGTGATCCTCCCGATCGGGAGTGGAAAAGGCGGGGTAGGAAAGTCACTCCTGGCCACCAACCTCGCCGTCGCGCTCGCGGAAACGGGGCGGAAGGTCGTGCTCGCCGATCTCGATCTAGGCGCCTCCAACGCCCATACCATGCTCGGTATCCGCACTGTGAGCCGGGGCATCGGCACGTTCCTCTCGCTTCCCCGAATGAAATTCGAGGACATCGTTCTGCCCACTGAATACGACGGGTTGTCTTTCATTCCTGGTGATGCGGACATACCGGGCATCGCGAATCTCAAGGCGGCGCAGAAGAGGCGGCTCACCCGCTGCCTGGAGGCGCTCCAGGCTGACTACCTTGTCCTCGACCTTGGGCCGGGTGCCGGCGCGAACACGCTCGATTTTTTCCTACTGAGTGCCTGCGGCATCGTCGTCACCACCCCTGCCCTGACCGCCATTCTCAATGCGTATCTATTTCTCAAGAACGTCGTGTTCCGACTCATGTATGCCACCGTGGACAAGGGGTCCGGGGCGCTTGGCGTGCTTGAAGAAATGCGCAGGGATCCGGGCGGTCTGCAGAAAGCCTACGTTCCTCGGATAATGGAGAAGATCGGGGCGGTGGATATGGTCAGCCATGCAAAGCTTTCAGCGGTCCTCGACCGGCTCAAGCCCCGGCTCGTGCTCAATATGCTGGAGGATCCGGCCGACGCGGATAAAATGGAAAAGCTGCGCCGTTCGGCCCGTGAATACCTTGGCATCGAGCTTGCGCACCTGGGGGTCATCTACAGGGACGAGCTGCAGGGTGTCGCGCTTGGATCCCGCATTCCCATTGTCCGCTACAAGCCCGGCTCGGTTCTCTCCCGGGCCGTGTATCGCATTTCGGATAAGATCGTATCGGCGCCGCCCGTGGAAACCGCGAATGAAGGATGGCCCGCGCCTCCGGAAACCGCGGAATCCGACGACGCGGGATTTCAGGCCGCCGAGTCTGAAGCGGAGTCGGATTTCCAGGCCATGCGGCGCGATCTGGAAGACCTTCTCCACTCCGGCGCCCTCACGACAGGGGACCTGGTGGAGGCGGTGCGTACCCAGCAGCTCGAGCTCGCGACCCTCCGCAGGGAAAACGCCATCCTGCGCGCCCGGCTCCTGCGCGCGGTTCGGGAAGGCGCTCGGGCCTGACATGCAGCGTCATCGCGCCTGGCTTCCTGTCATTCTCGTCGCTCTCCTGCTGTCGACGGGCCCTTTGCATGCCGCCGCCGCGCCCTCTCTCACCTTCTCTCCCGAGGTGTGGAAATTTGGAATGATCGCGCAGGGGGCACGAATCGAGTCCACGGTCGTCGTGGCCAACCATTCTCGCACTCCTGTCACAGTGACCTTTGTGTCCACCTGCTCCTGCCTCACCGTCGAGCCGAACAGCCGGATCATTGCCGCGGGAGGCGAGGCCAGCTTCCGCCTCGGCTACGATTCCTCGGATGACACGGGAAACACGGCAAAGGCATTCATCGTCCGTACTGATCCGCCCGGCACTCAGCGTCTTTCCTATGTTCTCCGGGGCACGGTACGGGCCGAGCGCCGGGATGCGCCGGCTCCCGCCAGCTCGTGGATCCGACAGGAGTCGACAGGCAACGCAGAAGTGCCACGGGAAACCGCACGGAATACCGTGCGCGCCGTGGCCGCGCTTGCGTACTACTACACGCCGGGGTGCCGCAGCTGCGAGGAGTTCCTCTCCACGGAGGTGCCGCGGCTGGAGAAGAAGCTGGGCATCCGCATCGACATTCAAAGGAAAGACATTCTAGACCCCGCGCTGTACGAGGAGCTGTCTTCATTCGCCATTTCCCAGGGGCAGAGCATACGGGCAATTCCGGCCCTGCGCGCCGGCATGACGCTCCTGCAGGGGGACCAGGAGATCCGCGCAAAGCTGGCGGAAGTCCTGACGTCAGCCGTCCCCCCTGCACCCGCCTCCGCAGCCGTCCCCCCTGCGCCGCTCGCCGACAGGCTGGCGGTATTTCCCGTCATAGCGGCGGGGCTCCTCGACGGAATCAACCCCTGCGCGTTCACGACCCTTATTTTCCTTCTGGCATCCCTTGCCCTTGCCGGAAGGGGCCGGCGGGAAGTGCTCGTCATCGGCGTGATGTTCTCTCTTGCTGTTTTCCTCACCTATCTCGGCATCGGCCTCGGCTTGTTCGCCGCGCTGCGCGCCGCAAGCGCCGTGGCCATCGTCTCGATTCTCCTTCGATGGGCGCTGGTGATAGTGCTCTTCCTTTTTGCCGGGCTCAGCGTCTACGACTATGCCCTGATCCGCGTAGGCCGCCCCACCAAAATGGTGCTGCAGCTTCCCTCAGCGCTGAAGAGGCAGATCCATGCCTCCATCCGCACGAGGGTGCGCACCGCCGCCCTCGTGGGAAGCTCCCTTGTGCTTGGCTTTCTCGTTTCCGTCTTCGAGTTCGCGTGCACCGCCCAGGTGTATCTTCCCACGCTGACGTACCTTGCCCGCGTGCGCCGGCAGCTCGACGCCGTCGGCCTGCTCGTGCTGTACAATCTTTGCTTCATTGCGCCGCTCCTGCTCGTCTTTGCAGGCACCTACTACGGGGTGAGCTCCGCCCGCATCACCACTTTCTTCCGGGCGCACATGGGGAAGGTGAAGCTTGGCCTGGCCGCCGTGTTCGCGGGGCTCGCGGTCTTCACCCTTGTCGGATGATGACCCTTTGAATATGCTGAGAGTGGGCGTGGACACCGGGTCCAGGACGGGGGCCGACTCCCCCGGTCAGGCAAGAGCTCTCGCATGACAATAAAGGGCGATCTAAATCTGGAGATCGACGAGCAGGGCATCGAGGTCCGCATCACGATCGTTCCAGATGAGAATGGCGACGAGATCTCACCGGAAAGCCTTCAAGCATTACTTGCCGAGAAGAGGGTGCGCTCCGGCATAGACTCCGAGGCAATCGACAAAGCGTTTCGTACACTTCTGCGAAAAAAGATCGATCCGGTAAGTTTCATTGCCGCCGCGGGCACCCCGCCCCAGCAGCCGTCACCGGAAAGCGTCCAGTTCGAGAGCTCACCCATCCCGCCGCGGCTTGCACGGATCGCGCGGAGCGTTCTGGCGGCGGCGCCGCAGCCCCGCGGCTTCCGGGTCCGCGAGGAGAAGGTCAGAACAGAAAAAAAAGTGCTCAAGAAGGGTGCGCTGCCCTTTCTTCGCGCCAAGGAGCAGATCGAGGTCGTCATGGAGAAGAAAACCATCCGTGAAGAGGTGAAAATAGACCCTTCTGTCACGGAAACGGGTTTCGTCGGCCAGGGGGATCTCGTTGCGCGCGTGCAGCCGAGCAAGCCCGGCAGAGAGGGGAGAAGCGTGTTCGGGCGGCTCGTTCCCGCGCCTCGCCTCGATCAGCAGGGTTACCTTTTCTGCAACGGGCTCATTCGCGCGGGCTCCGAAGTGAAGGCGACCGTCACCGGCTTTCTGCGCAAAGGCGCGAACTGGTGCGACGTGGTGGCATTTCGGGATCATGCCATCGAGCTTGTCGCTTCGGCTGATCACCAGACCTGCCTGCTTTCGCTCGTTCCCGGCGACCCGTCCATTCCCGCACCCGACGTCACGGAGATACTCGATCGCGCGCAGAAGCTCGGCTTTTCTCCGGAGACCCTGATTCCGAAACCCCTGATCGAAGGCCTCATACGGGATGCGCTTGCGCACAAGAGCCCGCTCGTGCGGAAGCCGATCACACCCACGGCAGACGGGTTGGCGACCGTCACGGTGTCTCCGGACAAGCTCAAGGCCGTGCTCTACCTTCGCAAAGGCAGGGGAGGGGGCAAGCCGCTCAGCCCGGCGGACGCGAGCGCCGCAATCCGGAAGAGCGCCGTGAGGGGATTCAACCTGGAGACGGTTCAAAAGGATCTTCGCGCCTTTTTCGACGGGGCGGCAACCGAGCTTGCCGATTATGCGCTCGTAGAAGGCCGGCCGCCGAAACCAGGCGGGGAGCCCAGGCTCGAATGGCGTGCGCTGTTCCTTTCCCCGGGGGAGGCCAACAAGATCAAAGCCCAGGCCCTCTCGAATGCGGAACACCTCAAGGGGCTCGAATCTCTTTTGCCGTTCCCCCTGGAGAAGGTGGAGGCCGTGGCGCGGGTGAAACCCGAGGCGGAAGTGCTGAGAATCGTGCCGTCCATCGGGGGCGAGCCTGGCCTCGATGTTTTCGGCGCAACAATACCTCCGCCCAAGGGCACGATGCCGGACGTCCGCCTTTACGAGGGGCTCGCTCTGCGCAGGGACATGGTGGTGGCTGCCGAGTCCGGCATTCTCGAAAAAGGGAGCGACGGAATGGCAATTCTCCTCCGGGTGCGCCCCCACGGGGACGCGGAGCTGAGTGTCTCCGTCTCCAAAGACCGTATGAAAGCCACGCTGTCCTATTTCCCTCCGGAGGGCGATGGAGCGCGGATTTCCACGCAGGAGGTGAGAGCAAGGATCGGCCAGGCCGGTGTGCGCAAGGGCATCAACGAGGAACGCTTGCTCTCCGCGCTGGAAAGCATTGCCCGTTCCGAGACCCTCAAGGAGATCCTGATTGCGGAGGGAAGGAAGCCGACGCAGGAAACGCAGAAGCGTATCGTTTTTCACGTCCACATTGCGACAGGGCAGGCCGTCGCCCTGCGGGCGGACGGCAGGGCGGATTTCCGGGCCCAGGACCGGATCACCCGGGTCAGCAAGGGAGCGCTTCTTGCGACCGTGAAGCTTCGTGATGCCGCCTCAGAGGATGGATGGGATGTGACGGGTGCGCCGATCGCGCCTCCCCCGGAGGAGGCCCTCAAGGCAGGACGCGGGGTGCGGGCGGACATGCAGACGGATGGGAGCGTCCGGTTTGTGGCGGAGAGCGACGGCGAGCTGATCCGGGACGGCGGCCTCTTGACCGTCATGGACGCACACACCGTTCACGGGGACGTTGACATGTCCACGGGCAACGTGAACTTTCCCGGAATCGTCCACGTCACCGGCTCGATCCGCTCCGGATTCACGGTTATTGCGGAAGGCGTCCTGGAAGTCGGGGAGGGCGTGGAGGGAGCCCTGCTCTCCTCAGGCGGCACGATCACTGTAGTCGAGGGCGTCAAAGGAGAAAGCAAAGCGATCCTGCGTGCCGGGAAGGACATCGAGAGCAGTTTTGCGGAGCAGTCGGTGCTGCTCGCCGTTGGTGACGTCCACCTCCGTGGCGCGTGCGTGCGCTGCCAGGTCAAATGCAATGGAAGGCTTCTCCTGGACTCGGAAAAAGGCAGTCTCGTGGGGGGAGAAGTGCGTGCGAGCCGCGGGGTCGTGGCACAGAATATCGGTTCCCCCGGCGGCACCCACACCGTCGTCTCTTTCGGACAGGACTTCCTTGTACGGGACCAGATCGAGCGCGAGGAGCAGCAGGTCGCCGTCCTGGCGAAAAAGATCACCGACCTGGACGCGGCCATGCTCATATTGCAGAAGCGGGCGCGCCAGGCCGCCGGGGGAATCGCGGGCACCCAGACGCAGAACAGCGCCCAGCCAAATACGGCAAGCGCGCGGCAGCGGGATGCCGAGGCACTCGCGCGCGCGCGGTCCCAGAAGCTGACGTGCATGAAGGTGATGGAGCAGCGCAAGCTCCGGCTGATCGGGCTTCGCGACAAGTTCGATGAGCACGTGCCCTCGGAGGTCCTGGTGCGCGGCACCCTCTATCCCGGCGCGGTGCTGGAGTGCCACGGCCGCCGCTACGAGGTCAGGACGGAAAAGAAAATGATCACCCTGCGCTTCGATCCGATGCAGGGAAGGATCGTGGAGAAACTCTAAGGAGGCCCGTAGCCATGGAGGGCGAGGGCCGACGAATACATGGACGTACGTAAGGAGGCCGCATGCTCGGCTCTATCAACTTTCCATCGTGGATACGACCCGAAATCGTCCCCTTCCTTCCCATCCGCTGGTACGGTCTCATGTACCTCTGCGCGTTCGTGGTGACCTACCTGCTGTTCACGTGGCAGCTGAAGGAGCGGAAAATAGCCGTCAGCAGGGACTCGGTCCTGGACATGTTCTTCTGGGCGATCGTCGGCCTGCTCGTTGGCGCGCGCGCCTTTGCCGTCACCATCTATGATTCAACCGGCTACTACCTGCAGCATCCCCTGCAGATCATTCTCCCGTTTTCGGTTGTGAACGGAAGGATAAGTCTCACCGGCATCGCCGGCATGTCCTATCATGGCGGCGTGGTGGGCGTGACAATCGCAGTCATCACGTACTTGAAGGTCAAAAAGCTGGACGTGCTGGAGTGGGCGGACATGCTGGTGGCGGGCATCCCGCTCGGATACACCTTCGGCCGTCTGGGGAATTTCATCAACGCGGAGCTCTATGGCAGGATCACGAGGGTCCCCTGGGGCATGGTTTTCCCTCACGCGGAGAGCTTTCCCGTGAGCGAGCCATGGGTGAAAGACTTTGCCACGAGTGTCGGCCTCTCCGCGCCTTCCACCGGCCTGATGAATCTGCCCCGGCATCCCTCGCAGTTGTACGAAGCGTTTTTCGAGGGCCTCGTGCTGTGGCTCGTGCTCTGGTTCATCGTACGCAAGCGCAGCCCGTACAAGGGGTTCACGACCGCCTGTTACATCATGGGCTACGGGATCATCAGGTTTTTTATCGAGTACGCGAGACAGCCGGACAAGGGCATAGGTCCCGGCGGGTTCGGCTACCCCATCATCCTCGCGCCGCTGGACAACTATTACGCCCAGTTCAGTCCCTTCAACTTCACGACAGGGCAGATCCTGAACGTGCTGATGATCGGGGCGGCTCTCGTCATGATGGCCGTCTTTCGGGCCCGCGCCCAGCGGCAGTCACAGCTCCCGGATGCGCCTCACCCCACTGGGCGAAAGCTCCGAAAGAAGCTCAAGTAACGCCAGCTAAGCCCGCAAGCACACGGATGGAAACCCGCAAACTCGCGGATGGATTGCTCTGCCCTGCATCGTTCGCTATATTGATGAAGAATGGAGCGAATCTACCTCGACAATAATGCCACGACCATACTCGATCCGCGCGTGAAGGAGGCGATGGAGCCGTTCTGGTGCCAGCTGTACGGCAATCCGAACTCGCTTCATTCTTTCGGCACCGAGGTGCATCCGTACATGCGCCTCGCATTCGACAGGCTGTATGCCGGGATTCACGCGCGCGACGCCGACGACATCCTTATCACGAGCTGCGCCACCGAATCGAACAATACCGTGCTTCAATCCGTGTGGTACGACCTGGTCCGCACGGGAAAGCGATCGGAGATAGTCACCACGCAGGTCGAGCATCCTGCCGTGAGCAACACGTGCAGGTTCCTGGAGAGCATGGGCGCCAAGGTGATCTACCTGCCTGTGAATGCCGCGGGGATCGTCGACGCGACGATACTCAAGAAGCACATCCACCGCGATCGCACGGCGCTGGTCTCCATCATGTGGGCCAACAACGAGACGGGACTGGTCTTCCCCGTGAAAGAATTGGCCACGGTGTGCCGGGAGAACGGCATCCTGTTCCATACGGATGCCGTGCAGGCAATCGGGAAGCTTCCCGTCGACGTGCAGGATGCGCCGATCGACTTCCTCAGCTTCAGCGGGCATAAGTTCCATGGACCCAAAGGAGTCGGAGGGCTTTTCGTGCGGGAGGGCCTGAAGATCACCCCCCTTCTGCACGGAGGCGAACAGATGGGGGGCAGGCGGGGGGGCACGGTCAACGTCGCATTCCTGGTCGGCATGGGTCTGGCAATGGAGCTGGCGGTGCAAAGCCTTCCTCACGAGCAGACGGAAGTGCGCAGGCTGCGCGATCGGCTCGAGGACGCCCTCCTTTCGGTAGAGGGCGTCGCGGTCATCGGAAGTCGTGAGGACCGGACTCCCAATACCATTCTCGCCAGCGTGAAAGGCGTGGAGGGGGAGGCCATGATATGGGATCTCAACCGACAGGGTGTGGCGGCCTCCACAGGCAGCGCCTGCGCGTCGGAGTCCCTGGAGCCGAACCCGACATTCGTGGCGATGTGTCTTGACAGCGAGCTCGCGCATACGGGCGTGCGCCTGTCCCTGTCCCGGTTCACCACCGAGGCGGAGATAGACGCAGCCATCTCGGCTGTCCGCTCCAGCGTGGCGCGTCTGCGGACGATCTCACCGACCGCGGTGAGCTGAAAGAGGAATGAAGAATGGCCAAGTCTGACCTTATCGGCGGCACGCTGTGGGAAAGCTATTCGGGCAAGGTAAACGACCGGATGCTGCATCCCCGCCATCTCGGCGAGATCACGCCCGCGGACGCGGAGAAGCTCGGCGCGCGGCTCGTGGTTGCGGATTGGGGCGCCGAGGTCTGCGGCGACGCCATCCGCGCTTTCTGGGCGGTTCAGGTTTCGGACGGGAGAATCCTGGACGCGAAATTCAAGACATTCGGGTGCGGGACGGCCATCGCTTCCAGCGACATGATGTGCGAAATGATCATCGGCAAGACAGTGGACGAGGCGATGAAAATCACCAACATCGACGTTGAGCGGGCTTTGCGCGACGTGGAGGACACCGCATCGATCCCGCCCCAGAAAATGCACTGCAGCGTCATGGCGTACGACGTCATTCGCAAGGCGGTTTCCGAGTACAAGGGAGTGGACATGGACTCCCTGGAGGAGGAGCAGATCGTCTGCCAATGCGCCCGGGTGAGCCTGCGCACCGTAAAGGACGTGATCCGCGTCAACGACCTGCGCTCCGTGGAAGACATCACCCGCTATACCAAGGCAGGCGCCTTCTGCAAGTCATGCATCCGGCCCGGCGGCCACGAAGCGCGCAAGCTTTATCTTGTGGACATTCTTGCCGAAACCCGCGCGGAGATGGAGCGGACCGCCGCCGCAAGCGGACAGGCGAAGAGCTTCGCGAAGCTCGGGCTGCTTCAGAAGCACAGGGCGGTCGAGAAGGTGCTCGACGAGAAAATCAGGCCCAATCTCCTCAAGGATGGCGGAAACCTCGAGGTCATGGACATGAAAGATGCTGACGGGTTCACCGACGTATACATCAAGTACCTTGGCGCCTGCAAAGGATGTCCGAGCGCATCCGTGGGAACCCTGGATTATATCGAGGGTTTTCTCAAGAGCGACCTCGATCCGAAAATTCGTGTATTTCCCGTCTGATTCTTTGCACTTGACATTTTGGATATTTCAAGAATACTCTGCTTGTGATATAAATCTACGAAAAGTGACTTAGGAGGGGTTGAGTGCTGCCTATTTTCCTTGCACTCTTTATCGCCTCGTTCTCTCTTGGGATCGCCGTCCTTATCCTCAGCATTCTTTCGTTCATGAGGTCGGGCCGGCTCCTGTTCAGGCAGTTTATCGTCTTCTTCTGCGCGCCGCTGCTCTTCATACTGCACGATATTCTCAGGCTGTATGAGAAAGCCTTTGCAGGAGTCTTCGGAGGCGCGTTCCCGTTCATCGGGATGGTTCTCACGGCGGCGGGCAACGGTCTTTTGGGATACATGCTTCCGGTCATCGTGTTCAGGATCGTGAAACGCGAAATCACACGGCCGCGCTTCGCCGTCCATGTAATCGGAGCAGCTGTTCTTGTTGCGATCGGTGTTCTTGATGATCTGTTGCCTGCCCCCGTGTTGCCGGTGGTGAATTCTCTCGCGCTTGAATGCATTCAGGTGTACGCGATGATTATACTCTTTCTGAATTTCAATCGCATCGAGAATCCGGCTGTTCGATCCTTCGTGCGTGTCGGCCTCGTTTTCAATTCCGTCATGATAGTGTTGGCGTTGAGTCAACTCGTGGTCAAATCTTTGCCCACAGCCCCCAGCATCCTGCGTGAATACCGGCTGGCTGAGGTTGTCTGGTATATTGGCGCGGATACGCTGCTTCTCATCTATGGACTGAGATATCTGTTCAATACGGAAGTCAAGCTGGCACGCAGCCTGCCGGAGCATTTCGTGCAGAAGTACGGCATATCGCCCAGGGAATGCGAAATCGTCTCAATGATCGTTCAGGGCTATGGAAACAGGAAGATTGGTGAGACACTTTTTATTTCCTCACTGACTGTGAAAAATCACGTCTATCATATTTACCAGAAAACCGGCGCCACGAATAAAATCCAACTCATCAACTTAATAAACTCACCAGAATGAGACTTTTGGACTATTGCACGGGACGCGGGTCCGTGCATAATTGGGGCATAAAGTAAGAGCGCCAGCAGGAAGGTATTGTAAAAAGTCAAACTGAAAGTGATTCAAAAGACAGAAAGTTTTTCCAATGTAAAAGCGGGGTATCTTCCTGCTGGCGGTATTTTATGAATAATGTTTTTCGTTCCTCTATTGCCCCTTAAGCAGTTCAAGCATTGCCGCAATGTTCTCAGGCCGCGCGTCTTTCGGTATATCGTGCGCGGGCGCGGCGATATAGCCGCCGCCTTTGCCGATGCGCCGGATCAGGCGCGTGACCTCGTCCTTCACCTGCGTCACTGAACCATAGGGAAGAGTCTTCTGGGTGCTGATCCCCCCGAAAAAAGTCATCTGCGCGCCATGCCGCTCCTTGATCCCCTCGACATCCAGCACCTCGGGCTGAAATGGGTTGAACACATCAACGCCGCACTCGATAAGGTCAGGGAAAAGCTCATCGACCTTCCCGCAGCTGTGGATGAATACCTTTCTACCCTCGGACTTCACCAATCCGTACAACTTCCTGATCCGCGGCTTGATGAACTCGCGCCACAGCGCCGGACCCATGATCAGACCACGTTGATGTCCCCAGTCGTCACCGAACCGCATCCCGTCAATATCGAAACTGAGCGCCTTGCGCGTGACGGCAAGAGCGTGCTCCAGGATGGCGTCCAACAGGTCGTTGATGAACCTCTTGTCATCCATCATGGCAATCAGAACGTTCTCCATTCCCGCCAGGGTCCACGCACGCTCGAAAAGCGAGAATCCCAGGGACGCAAGAACGAATTTCTCACCCCGCTGCCGAATCGCTGAAGTGAACCCGACAAAGCGCGCCGGATCCTCGGGGTCCGGAAATGTGTATGCCCTGAAAGTCTCCGGCGTGATCCGGGTGTTGCAGACGCTGCCAATGTCCGTATCGATCGACTTGTCCCACTGCACGCCGAACTCATCCTCCTCGACCCCGGGCCTGCCGGGCACGTCGCGCTGCGGCGGCGCAGTGTCGATGAGGACCAGGCAGTTCTCCAGCCGGGATTCGAACTCGGGGTCTGCATAGTACTCGATCATCTTGCGCCGGGCCGGCGCAGTGAAGGTGACATGGTACGGGGTGGCATCGGGCTGTCGGTGCTCCAGGGAAGCGATGACACGCTCACGCGGGGTCATGGATGTCATTTGATCCATGAGAGTATCGGAAAGCCTTCCCGATGGACAAGCAGGGCGCCCGGCTGAGGAGGTGGTCACCTGGCTTGACCCTGTGGTGTGAAAAGCCGAACTTTCTAGTCGCGCGGGCTCTCGCGTGAAGGAGCAACGGGGCAATTCACCTCGAGGGCGATGGCGGGGCGTTCTCGCAGAACCTTACATCGCCCCATCATCAGGAGGTACGGGTCACGCGCGCCCCCTCCGGCCTGTCCGTCGGCGCCGCTCCGATGCTCTACCATTCTGACGGAGATGTAGAGGCCATCGCTGCACGGATCGGAGAGAAAATCGACTGGACAAAGGTGGACCGCCAGCCCTGATTGCCGGGCTATCAGCGCGACGCCTCCTTCTCATGGCTTGCCACCGCCTCCCCCTTGTAGGATATTCAGATGGGTTGAGCAGCGAAGGGAGCGTGCATGAAGGCTTTGGTACTGCAGAGATATGGTGTGCTGGAGCACCGCGACGTCCCCGAACCTGAAATCGGGGCGGCCGAAGTCCTCGTCCAGATCAAGGCATGCGGCATTTGCGGAAGCGACGTCCACGGAATGGATGGATCAACGGGCCGGCGAATCCCTCCTGTCATCATGGGCCACGAAGCCTCCGGCGTGATCGCGCGGCTCGGAGGGCAGGTGAGCGGATGGAGCGTGGGGGACCGGGTGACATTCGATTCCATGATTTCCTGCGGCGATTGCTGGCACTGCCGAAGAGGAGAGATCAACCTCTGTGACAAGAGGCGGGTCCTCGGCGTCTCCTGCGATGAATACAGGCGTGACGGGGCGTTTGCCGAGTATGTTGCGGTTCCCCAGCGGATCCTCTACCGGATTCCGGAAGAGGTCGATTTCATCCACGCCGCCATGGCGGAGCCTTTGTCGGTGGCGGTCCATGCCGTGCGCCTGGCCAGGCCCGACATCGGAGAGGCGGCAGTCGTGGTCGGCGCGGGCATGATCGGGCTGCTCATCGTGCAGTGCCTTCGGGCTTCGGGCTGCGGGACCATTATTGCGGTGGACCTCGACGCGGTGAAACTCCAACGCGCCCGGGAGCTTGGCGCGGATCTCGCACTGGATCCGAGCTCAAGCGGTTTTTCAAAGGCGGTTCTCTCGAGGACTGAGGGCCGCGGCGCTGATCTGGCCTTCGAGGCAGTGGGCGTGAGCGCGGCACTACAGACGGCGGCGGGCGCCGTGCGGAAGGGAGGGAGGCTGGTGCTGGTGGGAAATATCGCGCCCCGGGTCGAGCTTCCTCTGCAGACCATCGTTACCCGGCAAATCGCTCTGCTCGGCTCGTGTGCCTCCCAGGGCGAATACCCGGCGTGTCTGAGCCTTATTGCGAACGGACGGATCGACCTCGGGTCCCTGATCAGCGCCCGGGCTCCGCTTGCCGACGGCGCGGAATGGTTCGACAGGCTCCACAGGCAGGAGCCCAATCTGATGAAAGTGATCCTGGAGCCATGAGGGGCTCACACTCTTTCGATCTGACGGGCAAGGTGGCGCTCGTGACGGGGGCAAGCCGGGGTCTCGGCCAGTATTTCGGCCGCTCTCTTGCGCGCGCGGGTGCGGACCTGGTGATAACGAGCCGGCACGAGCACGCGCTCGCGGATTTTGCCGCCGAGATCGAAGGGCTGGGAAGGAGGGTAGTCCCCCTCGCCCTCGATGTGCGGGACCATGACAGCATCCAGCGCATGGCAGGCGCCGCGAAGCGCGCATTCGGGAAGATCGATATTCTGGTCAATAACGCCGGATGCAACGTGCGCAAGCGCGCGCTCGAAGTGACGTGGGAGGATTGGAACCTCATCCTGGAGACGAATCTGCGGGGGACGTTCTTCGTTTCACAGGCCATCGCCCGATTCATGATCGAGGCCCGCTACGGCCGCATCATCAACATCGGGTCGGAAACGTGCGTTGCCGGCTATGCGGGGCTGGGGCCGTACGGCGCCAGCCGGGGCGGCGTCAAGCAGCTCACGATGAGCCTTGCGCACGATTGGGGTGAGTTCGGGATCACGGTGAACTGCCTCGCGCCGGGATGGTTCAAGACCGCCCAGAACGCGGTGCTCTACGAGGATACCGGGTGGGTAGAATACCTGAGCGAGCGCATCCCGCTGGGCCGGCCGGGCGCCCCGAATGACCTTGATGGAGCGGTCCTGTTCCTTGCCTCAGAGGAAAGCCGCTACGTCACCGGGCAAACCCTCCTCGTCGATGGCGGGATGTCCGTGGGGGCCGTGCGGGCCCTTCCCCGTCAATAAGGCGTATAGGAAACAATCTCTCCCGCGGCCTGGTTCGTCGCAAAGATGCGGTCCGTGCCCTCGTGGCTCACGATCAGCATGTTCGCCGCGCCGGCGCCGGGGTCGACGACATGCCGTTTCGGACTGGTAATGCCTTTGGCGCCGCCGGCCCGGGGTGCCTCGAATTGAAACAGGAGGAGATCGCGGCTCCCCGCGCGGTTGCTGACCAGGATGGTGCGAACCCCGTTGAGCGTTCCCGCCAGCAGACAATGACCGTATGCGAGCTCGGTCTCCCAGGCCAATTGCCATCGACTGGAGACTTGCTTGTAGACACGCGCGCAATTGCCATGGAAAGGCTCGATCGTGATCAGCTCTTCTGCGCCGTCGCCGTCGATATCCGAAACGGCAATCTCGCTGATTTCCCGGCTCACGACCTGCCGGAATGCCCAATCGTCCCCGCCGGAGCCCAGGTCAGCCGCAAAGAGCCCTTCCGCTCCCGACACCAGCACCGAGCGCCTGCCCATGAACTGCGCAACCAGCAGGCCGTGATTGCGATGGATGCCTTCGAGGACGGGAGTGAGCTCCCAACTCTCTCCTGCGGCACGGGGCACACGGGAGGCGTAGAGGCTTCCCGGCTTGGACCAATCGGCAGGGTCGCTCTTGTCCGCGGCGAGCGTCGCCGCGATCAGGAACCGGGTCCCGCCGCGGTCCACGAAATCGATTCGATGGGCGAATGGAAGGTCGATTATCTTCTCCGCGGTGTTGCCCGGTTCCGGACCGATCCGGTAGACCCCCCCCGTCTGAAACTTATAGCCGAGAAAGCACCCCATGACGGTGAACAATGTGTCGGGCCGCTCATTGTCCGCGACGAGCGCCATGCATCCGCCCGGACCGGGAACCATCTCGACCGCTTCGCGAAAAGGCGGCTGCGCGAGCATGATCGGTCCGTGATCCTCCGTGGCGCCCACCACGCACCGTTTCCCGTTGCGGACGACAATTCCGAGCGGGTAAGGCATGTGCAGCTTCGCAAGCGTGTGTTTCTTGAATTCCATCGGGGACCACCCTCCCTCTCCACCCGGGCAAGGCCGTATCGGACATGGCCTTACCGGGCTTGGCCACATCCTCCACGCGAATGTATGTTATGGCAAGCGTCTTTGGAGGGCACAATGGCAGCAGGAACCGGATTCGTGGGACTCGGCATCATGGGTCGTCCAATGGCGACGAATCTCGCGAAGAGCTTCCCGGTGATCGGATACGACCTGGACGCGTCCCGATTCCAGGGCATGGCGGGGGTGACGAGGGCGGCCACGATCGCCGAGCTTGCCGGGCAGTGCATGGCGGTGTGCCTGTCTCTTCCGAATGCGGCAGTGGTGGAGGAAGTGACGATCGGCAGCCGCGGCCTGGTCGAGACACTGAAGCGAGGATCACTCGTGATCGATCTCAGCACCAGCCTGCCCTCGGTTTCCCGGCGCGTTGCGGCACGTCTTGCCGAAAAGGGCATCGAGTTCGCGGACGCTCCGGTCAGCGGGGGGGAAGCCGGCGCAAAAACCGGGGCCCTGGCGATCATGGTGGGCGCCCCGCAGGCGACCTTTGAGCGCTGCGTGCCGCTTCTCTCATCCATCGGGAAATCGATTGTGCGCGTCGGCGAGGTCGGCGCGGGCGGAGTGGCCAAGCTGGTGAACAACATGATCGTTGGATCGACATTTGCGGTGATCGCCGAGGGCTTTGCGCTCGCGGCACGGAACGGGGTCGATCCGCAAGTGCTCTATGACTCGATCCGCGAGGGATGGGCAGGCTCGAAGGTGCTCGACGTCAGCGCGGCCGCGATAGTTGCGCGGGACTACACGCCGGGGGGAACCATCGATATGATCGAGAAAGACCTCGGCTATGCGAGGGCTCTGGCGACCGAGAGCCGCGTTCCCATTCCCATGACCGCCGCGGCGCACGAGATCTATGTTGCCGGCCAGGCGGCCGGGAACGGCCGGTATGCGCAGCCGGCCATAGTCGAGCTCTGGCGTGACAGGGGAGGCGATGCATGACGATTGCTTTGGGCGCGGACGACGCCGCGTATGGACTGAAAGAGATCATCAAGAGCTACCTCCAGACTCTTCATATCGAGGTGACCGACTACGGGGTCTTCGATACCCGCCCCTCTCTTTATCCGGATATCGCCGTGAAGGTGGCCGTCGCCATTTCCGAAGGAAAACATGAGCGCGGCATCCTCATGTGCGGGACGGGTCTGGGCATGGCCATCACGGCCAACAAGGTCCCGGGGATCCGGGCAGCCACCTGCCACGATACCTATTCCGCCGAGCGCGCCCGCAAGAGCAACAACGCGCAGATCCTGACGATGGGCGCGCGCGTCATCGGTCCCGAGCTGGCAAAGACGGTGGTGGATGCCTGGCTCAAGTCGGAGTTCGAGGGAGGCGGCTCGGCCCCGAAGGTGCAGCTGATCAACGAGTACGAGAAGAAGCTTCATCAAAAATAGCGCCGTCTCCACAGTGCGCGTGGCCGATGGGAGGTGTGCATGGCTGCGATCGATGTGCATGAGGTTGTCGGACAAATCCTCGACGTGCTCAGGGAGGCATTCGAAGGTCCGAAGGAGCGATGGAGCTACTTCACGGATAATCGCAGCGATGCCGGCCTGTTCGGCACCCTTGGAAAGCTTGCCGCGGCGGATGCGTCCCGCACCCGGGGGAAAACCAGCATCGCAGCCCACGTGCACCACGTCATTTACGGGCTGAATGCCTCGGCCCGATGGATCGAAGGCGACCGTACAACGCATAACTGGAAAGAGAGCTGGACCACGGGCAGCGTGAATGACCAGGAATGGGCGCGCATGCTCGACAAGCTTAAGGTAAGCTACCAGGACACGCGGAGAGACATCGAGCTGTACGCGAGCTCCAGCAAAGAGTCAATGGGCGGAGTGATCGGCGCGCTGGCCCACGTGGCCTATCACCTGGGAGCGATCAGGCAGAAAGTATCCTTCGAGTCATGATTGAGATTCGTATTGCCGCGCTGGTCGGCGATTTCTACCACGAGGCGGGTCCCATGCGCGCCGCCCTTGAAGCGACAGCAAATGGACAGGGCTCCTCCATCGATTTCTTCACGGAGCCGACAGCCGTGCCGTGGGACAGGCTCTCGCAGTATTCCCTGCTCGTCATGGCGCGGGAAGGCCGGATCGCTCCCCGCGAGTCCAGTGCGGTATGGAATTCGGAGAGCCACGAGCGTGCCATCGCCGGGTTCGTTGCGGCAGGCGGAGGCCTCGTGGGACTGCACGCGGGGCTGGCCTATCCACACAAAGGGATCTATGGCCAGACGCTGCACGGGAGCTTCATCTACCATCCCGAAGAGCATCCCGAGTTCCAGGTCCGTCCGCTCGACGCGGCACATGTCCTGCGGGAAGGCTTCCACGAGTTCTCTTTGCGGGACGAAATGTACTTCATCCACGTTGATTCCACCCAGACCACGCGGCTGCTCGAGGTCGCTGCTCCGGATTATGGAAGCTCCACCGCAGCGTGGGCGCACACATGCGGAAAGGGCAGGGTCTTCTGCTTCACGCCGGGGCACCACAACGAAGTGCTGGCGGATCCCGCCTACCTCCGTTTTCTTGCCCGGGGAATCCAGTGGGCCCTGGGGCGGCTTTAGAGTCCACTCACAATGTCCGCGGCAGGGGTCTGCAGCCGGTATCACTCGACTGTGACGTACCCGGGCTTGCCGACGGACAGCTCTTCGACCTTCTCGAACCGGGCAAGACATTCGTCGTTTCCGGAGGAAGGATCCGGGTTGAAAGCGTTCCTGCCCGGTGGGCACGGATCCTCAGTACCCGTATTGACCGCGGAAAAACGGGCAAACTATAGTTGCGGAGCAGAGGAGAATCGCGCATGAAATACCGACGGCTGGGAAACACGGGTGCCATTGTGAGCGAGGTGGCGCTCGGCTCGATGCAGTTCGGCGGCCGCATGAACATGGGAAACCTCGGCCAGGAGGCTACGACGAAGATGGTGAAGCTGGCCCTCGACCGCGGGATCAACTTCATCGATACGGCGGACGTGTACAGCCTCGGGGAGAGCGAGACCCTCCTCGGCAACGCTCTGAAGGGCGTGCGGGAGGAGATCGTTCTGGCCACCAAGGTGCGCCTCCCCATGAGCGAGAACTTCAACAGGAGCGGCGCCACGCGCGTGAACATCATGCGGGGGATCGAGTCGAGCCTCAAGCGCCTGCAGACAGACCACGTCGATCTCTACCAGGTGCACGGATGGGACAGCAACACGCCGCTGGAAGAAACCCTCCGGACCCTCGACGACGTGGTGCGCCAGGGAAAGTCGCGCTACATCGGGTTGAGCAACCATCTCTCCTGGCAGGCAGCGGTTGCCCTTTCCCTGCAGGAACGCATGGGGCTGGAAAAGTACGCCACCGCCCAGATGTACTACAGCCTCGTGGGCCGGGGCCTCGAGCACGAGTTCGAGTCCTACGCGCAGTACGCGGGCCTCGGGATTCTCGTCTGGAGCCCGCTCGCCGGTGGGTTTCTCGCGGGCAAGTACGGGCGCACGAATCCTCCGCCTTCAGGGACCCGTTTCGCGGAGGCAGGCCAATTCGTGCCCTTTGACAAGGAAACCGGCTACCGTGTCGTGGATGCCCTGAAGGAGGTGGCCGGACGGCACGAGGTGAGCTGCGCGCGGGTTGCTCTTGCCTGGGTGCTGGCACGTCCGGCGGTCTCGAGCGTGATCATCGCCGCGAGGAAGCCCGAGAATCTCGAGGATAACATCAAGGCAGTAGACCTTCACCTCTTGGAGGAAGACACGAAGCTCCTGGACTCCGTCTCCGATCCCGGAACGCCCTACCCGAAGTGGATGGTGCTCCAGTTGGACGCGGCGGAGGATCCCCGGCCGCGGGTGCTGCATCCCGAGCGCTACGCGGACGGAGGCCCGTGGAAGGACCTGCGCGGCACGAAGTGGTCCGGGTAGTCAGCAGGCTGTGGTAGTCAGTGAGACGGATAGTCAGCGGGCCGCTGCCAGTTTGCCTTCGGAAAGCACTGCCCGCTGGAGCAGGAGCGCGGTGACGAGGTAGGTCCACGGCGACCAGTCCGTGGTGATCCGGACCTTGCCAGGTTCCGGGCCATGGCTCGCCGCGATCGAATACTTCTTCCCCGCGAATGTCGCTACGGAAATGCTGAGTTGCCCGGCCGCCCCGGGGGGCGGCGTTCCGGCTGGACTTTCCGCGAAATCCACTCCTTCCCGCACAGGGGGCGCATTCATTCTGCACCGAAGCGGCTTGGCCCTGCCCCGCTTGACGCGGCCCGCCGTAGGCCTTATATTTAGTTTATCTAATTATTAGAAAGGTGAATGAATTGGCAAGGCTTTCGGATGCGTGCGCACGCGAGGTGCTCGATGTCGTGCCGGCAGTCATGAGATTCATCCGCACGGAGATGCGGAGGCACCGGGCCCTCGATCTCAGCGTTCCCCAGTTCCGATCCCTCGTGTTCATCGAGCGGACGGCCGGCACGCCCCTCAACGGGGTGGCCGCGCACCTCGGCCTGACCCCTCCCTCAGTGAGCAAGCTCATCGACGGGCTTTCCAATCGGGGGATGGTCAAGCGTCGGGAATCAACCGGTGACCGACGCCGCCTGACCATCGAGATCACAGCCGAAGGCGCGCAGGCGCTCGCCAGTGCGCGCAGCGCGGCCCAGAAGAGCCTCTCCTGTCTGCTCGGTTCCCTCAACGGTGAGGAGCTCTCCACCATCGCACGGGCGATGTCCGACATGAGGCGCGTTTTTGCGCCGGGCGCGCACCCTCTGTCCGAAGGGAGGTCCCGTTCCAATGGCAATACTTGAGCTGGAAAATCTCACGCGCAGGTTCTCGACACTTGTGGCCGTGAACGGGCTGAACCTCACAATCGAGCGCCGGGAGATGTTCGCGCTCCTCGGTCCCAACGGCGCGGGAAAGAGCACCACGATCAAAATGCTCACGACGCTCCTGCCCCCGAGCGCGGGAAGCGCGCGCGTGGACGGGCTCGATATCGTGCGCCACGCCGGCGCGGTGCGCAGGATCATCGGGTACGTCCCCCAGATGCTTTCCGCGGATGGAACACTCACGGGAAGGGAGAACCTTCTCGTCTTTGCGCGGCTGTACGATGTTCCGCGCAGGGAGCGCCGGCCCCGGGTGGAGGATGCGCTCGGCTTCATGGGGCTTGCGGAGTCCGCGGACAAGCTCGTCCGGCAGTATTCGGGCGGAATGATAAGGAGGCTGGAGATCGCCCAGTCCATGATCCACAATCCGCGCGTGCTCTTCCTCGATGAGCCGACCGTGGGCCTCGACCCCGCGGCCCGACGCGCGATGTGGGACTACATAGGGGAGCTGAGGGAACGCACGGGGGCCACGATCGTCCTCACGACGCACCAGATGGAGGAGGCAGATACCCTGTGCAACCGGGTGGCGATCATGCACCAGGGGAGCCTTGTCGCGCTGGGGACCCCGGAAGAGCTGAAGGCCTCGATCGGGACGCGACGGGCCACCCTTGATGACGTTTTCATCCACTACACGGGGAGCAATCTCGAATCAGGAGGAACATATCGTGAAACTAGAAGGACGCGCAGGTCTGCTCGCCGTCTCGGCTGAATCCACATCGCTGCGGACCGACCTTTTCACCTGGCTCCTGCGCTACGTCGGGAGGACTCTCACCATTGCCGGGATGGAGGCGCGGAAGCTTCTCCATGACCCGACCGAGCTCCTCACCCGCGCGATACAGCCGGCACTCTGGCTCCTTGTCTTCGGCCAGGTCTTCACGCGGGTGCGCGCCATCCCCACGGGGAGCATGCGCTACATCGATTTCATGGCTCCCGGGATCCTGTGCCAGAGCGTGCTCTTTATCGCCATCTTCTATGGCATCTCGATCATCTGGGAGCGGGACCTGGGAATCCTGCATAAGTTCCTCGTGAGCCCTACCCCGAGATCCGCACTCGTCCTGGGAAAGGCGATTTCGGCCGGCCTGCGGGGCCTGACGCAGGGATTCATCGTCTACCTCCTGGCAGTGCTCCTCGGAGTGTCGATGGACTGGAACCCTCTTTCTCTGCTCGGGGTGGTTGCTGCCGTGATGCTCGGCGCGGCGTTCTTTTCCACATTCTCTCTGATCATCGCGTGCCTGGTCAAGACGCGCGAGCGATTCATGGGCATTGGGCAGATCCTCACCATGCCGCTGTTCTTCGCAAGCAATGCAATCTACCCGATCTCGATAATGCCGCACTGGCTGCAGGTGATCTCTCACGCCAACCCGCTCACCTACCAGGTGGATGCGCTTCGCGCCCTCATGCTTTCCGGCGGGGTGAGTGCTTTCGGCGTCGGGGCCGACCTCGGAATCCTGGCCCTTGCCACGACGCTCTTCGTGGGCGTGGGTTCCCGGCTCTATCCGACGATCGCGATATAGGCCCTCAGCGTTTTGGCACCGGCTTTATCGGCCTGAATATCCAGGTCATGCGCCCGATCTCCTTCCCTTCCCAAAGATGCCGCACGACCAGTGAGCTGTTGCGCAGGTACGGTGTCTCTGGAATCGGCACATGGATCCATATTCTCGGTTTGTTCTTTGCGGTGAGAATCGCGGCCGGGAAGAGCTTTGCCTCATTCAGTTTCATCTGAAATCTGGCGTGCCCGGCAAGCTTCTCATGGCGCGGCTCCTGCTTCTCCCATCCGGGCATTGCGCGGAGCATCTCATCGGGCAGGTCAACGTGGACCGCCATCCCTGCCGGCAGGGGTTTATGGCCCGGCATCTGCGCGGCATGAGTCAGACGAGCGATGACCTGGAGCTGGAACCGGGCGCCCTTTTTTCCCGGCAGTCCCGGGAAGAAGAACCAGAGCAGCCGGGACCCGGGCCCTGGGCCTGGGCTGGGAGGAGGCGGCACCGGTGGGGGAGGGGGAGGCTGAACCAGGTCGACGACGTTGAAGTTGCGCCAGGTAGTTCTGTATTCCGTGCGGATCACCTGATAATAGTCGGAGACGCTGGTGATCTGGGAAGCGAGTGTATTCCTGTATTGGTCCGGCGTTTCGCTCCCGCTGACGAGCGTGGCGAGGAAACAGTAATGGCCGGGCACGGGCACGTTGTCAAAATTGATGACGGGAGCCACAACCAGCCTGCCCCGTGCGAGATCAATCGCAGTGTTGAAAATACTGGACCCGATGAGATTCCAGCTATTGGGAAGCAGAATCGTGCTGCCGTCAGCCCAATAGGCTGTGCCTGTCACTGTTCCGGCAGGTACGGCCGTTGCCCCTCGGTTGTATGCGCGCACGTACACGTAGTTTCTTTGACCGTATTCCGCGTTGTCCGAGAGGGCATAGACGTTCTGGTTGGTATCGCCAAGATCAGCCTGGGGATTGGCAACGGCGACCTGCTTCAGAACTATGTCTGGACTGCAGGCGAGGGCTCCGTTGTGCGGGTACCCGAAATCCACCTCCAGGTTGTCGCGTAGATACGCGACGGGGCCGCTTGAAAGCACCTCGTATTGGGGACCGGCAGGTTCGAGCTGAAAAGGAACGCCGTTGAGGTCGACGAGCTGGGCCGTGAGGGACAGCGTGGGCTTCTGCCCCGTGAGAGTAGCCGTGATGTTACTTTGCAGCATTGCGCTGCGCGCCTCGCCGACTGCATTGCTCAGATACTGGCTCACGTTGAGAACCTGGGCAGGGGCAACCGACTGAAAGAGGCCCGGATTCGCATCAAGAAGATAGTTGTTGGGATCACAGGCCCCGCGCGCCTTTTTTGAATAGTAGTTTGGACTGACCTTCCCTCGAAACGCGAAAGTGAGAACCGAAGAATCCGTCACCCACGTACCGTTCGCGTTTCCAACCTGGACTACGGGGTTCGCGTTCAGGAGGTCCTGGATCCTTTGCACGGCATAGCTTGTGATCTTGTCCACCAGCGGCATGTTTGGATCTGCCGGCGGCCAGGGCGCGCCGGGATTGGCCGGATTCGGGATCGTGGCCCAGTCCAGATTGATCAGGTCGTTGCTGCTCCAGTTGGTTCCGGTGGGCGTCTTTGCATTCCCGTTGTCCGTGCTTGCGCTGCAGAAAGCATCAACGACTTTATGCCCGGTATTCAGGACGAATAGGGCAGGGGTTCTTTGGTTGAAATCGAGGAGATAGGTCGCAAGGTCGCTATTTGCAAAGGGGCTATCCAGATAAAGCCACTGGGAGTTCCCGGTCGGATTGAGGTTATAGTAGCTTTGCTTCGCCTGAATCCAGCTCTGCATTATTGATGGATTGAAGGCAGATGGTGCCGGCGGCGGTACCGGTGGGAAGTTCTCACCGCCGTCATTTCCTGAATAGAAGACTGCAAATTTCCGAATCCCCGGATCGGTGACCCTGTCTTCAAGAAGCTTCTGAAAATACACGTCACTCGCACTCTTGATCTCAATAAAGCTGAGAAGGATCACTGTATTTGGATAGTCAGATTCCTTAAAGCTCTTTGGCTGTCCATTTGTAAAATCCATCAGCGCCATGTCAGGCGCAATATCCCCAATAACAACAGACATAACTTCCTCCTTATGACGATTCAGTTCGTGTCAGTCCATCTCATATGCCCCAATAGACCACGGTATTGTTCGAACCGTGCTGCCGGATCTGTCTACTTTGACGCCGCCTGCGTTTGAAGGAAAATCCGTTTCCCCGGAAAGATCCAGGCCACTTATTTTCACCGCGTCCGGGGAAGAGGTGGTCAGGCGCCAATCGTAATTCAGCTTGTCGACAAAAAGCGGATCAGCATTCTGGTTCGTGTTCGTTGCGGTCGCCATCGCATTTATCGTTGCAATCAAGGTGACGGCAGTTGTACCCTCGTCGTAGTACAGGGCGCCCCCCGTGAAAGTAACGAAATCGTTGTTCTTGATGGTCGCCGGGTCGCCCAACGCTCCCGCCTCATATATGCCGTAGCCGAATGACGAATTCCTCCCAAAAAGTATGTTGTTTTCAATTAATGGCGCCGTGGAGGCTGAATTGCTCAAATAGATACATGCGGGATCCACTGTCCCGCGAATAAAGAGATTGCCGCAGTCTATGGTATTGTTCTTGATAATGGGGGCGGCGGCGTTACAGTATATGCCGTACGCGTTTCCGGCAGTCGTGCCGTTTCCGGTGGTGTTGCCAGTACCTCCGGATACGAGACAATTATAGATCTTCGCTTGCGCAGTTGTTCCATTCACGTAAATCCCGTACGCATAGAAGGCTGTGGTGCTTCCGAGTATCGAGGAGTTGTATATCTTCGAGCCGGAATTGCTTGAATAAATGCCATAGAGAGTGCCTGCAGAGGCGGTGCCCCCGTTGATGGTCGAATCATGAATCGAGGGGGATGAGGAATCCGTATAAATTCCATAGCTTGTGTTTTTCTCGCTTGCGTTGATTGTGCATCCAATAATCTCAGGCGAAGCGCCGGTGATGCACAAGACGCCATACGAATTGCTTGTTCCCGATGTGGCCATACCATTGATCGTGCATGCACGGACAGTCGGGGATCCACCAACGCACAAGACGGCGGTGCCAAAGTTGCCCGCGGTCGCTGCCGTGATCGTTAAGCCATCGATGATAGTGGCTCTTGTGATTGTGCCTGCTGCTCTAAGTGCACGGTTTGGAGCGGTAAGCGTCGTGGCTTCCGTGGTCGCAGTTGAATCCTGAATAGTAGTTATCTGGGCGGCGGGATTTCGGAGCGACCAATTGCCATCGGTATATCCGCCGTAGATCGAAACCCCTTCCACCATCTCCACGGCGACAGTTCCGGAACCGCCTCTGTAGGCGGATGCGTATGTGCCCTGTCCTATCTTGACCGCAGCGGGATTCGCAGGACTGGGGGAATAGAGGCTCGCCGCAACCGCGATACCCGCCTGTATGGTAGCCGTCGGTGCGAGGTAGGTGCCGGGGTTGGAATCACTCGTAACGTTGCCATGCAGGTCATGCTTAGACACATACGAACCGTTGAACACGTCAAAGGTATAGGTATACGTAGTCTCCTGCCCAGCCGAGGTGACCCTCACGCCCAGTGTCATGCCTGGTCCGGCCTTCCACGCCACCGCGGGGACGCCCCCATTCAATACGATCTTCTTGTCCGCTCCGAGGGTCGAGGCCGGCGGCGCAACAGTCAGCCAGATGCTGCCCGTGAGCAGGATCGTTGAGCCCTCGGTTGCATTCCCCAGCGTAAGCGTAATCGTCTCATGGGCGGTGATGATGGTCTTGTCGAGCGGAAGGATGTCCGGCTTGTTCGCCTCCGTTGCCAGCCGTTTCATCTCGTTGAGAATCGCGTCGGAACAGGAGGAAAGAGCGAGCAGCAGGGCCGTTGCTGCGATGAACAGGACCGCAGCGGCGCGCCGTGCAGTCGCACTCGCTACTTTTTTCATTCCGTCCATGGCATTTCCTCCTGGCCCGCGTCGGCCGCCCGGGCACCGGATGCGTCTCCTGTCTTGACGTATGCCAGCTTGTCCGCCGCGGGCTTGTCCAGCTGAGCCAGCCTGTCGAGCCACTTTGCTGATGCCGCGCGATCGTCAAGCTCGTAGGTGGCGCGCACCAGCCCGCGCAGGGTGGTGGTGTCATTGGGAGCCAGGCGCAGGCCATTCTGGTACGCTTTCAGGGCGCCCGAGAAATCGTTCTTGATGAGCAGCACGTTGCCCAGGTTGGTATACGCGGCCCCGGATTCTTTCAGCGCGAGTGACGCGCGGAAGGTCTGCTCCGCCTTGTCGTACACGTCGTAGCGTGCGTACAGCACGCCAAGCTTGTTCAGGGGCCGGGGGTCCTGCCGCGCCGCGGAGATCTCGGAGGTAAGTGAGTCGACCCGCGGGCCGATCTCTCTCTGGATGAAAGCCTTCATCGTGGCCGTGTACCGGTCGGTCAGCTTGTCGGCTTTCGGCAGCTCGACGGACTGTTCGCTTCCGAAAGCGGCCACCGGCTGAAAGAGCTTCCATGCATCATGGGTGGCATAGAACTTTGCCTGACCCGCAGCGGTGGCGTCCCGCCACTCCCGGGCGCCGATCTGCCAGGCGCGCAGGAAGCCTTCCTGGACAAGAGTGATCTCGACCGGAACCCACACTTTTCCGTCGATATTGACGAAATCCTCCGGCCGGCTGAAAAATGCAAGTGCCTTGTCGGGCTTCATGCCGAGGGCGAACGCCGCAAAGATGTGCCCGGGCACGGTGATGAATGCGCTCTCCACGCCGCCCGCCTCGAGCATGGCGGCATAGAGGATCGACAGGTCATCGCAGTCCCCTGACTTGTACTGCAGCGTCTGGATTGGAAACTGGAGATAGTCCACTGCCAATGTGTTCTTGGAGGATTCCGAGTAAGGCAGGTTCGGGTCGGGAACGTAGCGAAGTCCGAAGAGCCCCATCTCCTCGAAGACGCCGACGGCCTGGCGGAGGTTCGTGTCAAAGGACTCGAAGCCCGAGCCCCGCGCAATTCCCGCGGCCTGTTTGGCGAGCGTCATCACGGCAGGGTCGTTTACCGTGGCAAAGCTCGCCACGTGACGATCATCGTCCCAGGTCATCCCATTCCTGTGGTTGATCGTGGCCACGGATATCGTGCTGACGTCCCGCTGGCTTTCCACGTAGGAATAGCTTACCGCGATCTTTGCCTGGGCCTTGCTCGGCTCGAGCAGATCGGTGATGCGGTGATCAAAAAGAGCGTAGAGCTTCACTTCTCGTGTTTCCCCCTGCTTGAGCTCCGGTATGATGTCGGGGGACTCCTTTGGCCCGTCCATATACTGCGGGACAAAGAAGGAGACCTTGACGTTGCGGATGGGACCATCCTCCGCGTTCTTTATCTTTGCCGTCCCCACCTTGTTGTCGTTGTAATACTTGTAGAAAACGGGAAATACGGGGTCGATGATGATATCACGGATCTCCACACGCGAGCGCTGGTTCATCTGGCTGAAATTGAAACCGGCGGAGAGCCGCGCAGCCAGACCCTGGTACTGGGCCTGGGTGGCGGCGAACTGGTGCACATACTCGCCTCCGACGCTCAGCCGAAAGGTCGGCCCGAGGTACAGGCTCATGTCGATTCCCGTACGCAGGTAAGGATTGGGCGCCGAGGCTTGACCGAGCATTCCGAACATGTACCCGCCGCGGCCGTACAGGATCGCGGAAAGGGTGGGCAGGAGTCTCAGCCTCAATCCCGGACCGGCGCTCAGCCCGATGCTGTTGAGGACCCAGGTCGTCCCCGGAGCGTACCCATAGTCGAAGGAACCTCCGACGATCAGGTACGGAAGCGAGGGAAAGACGTAGTCGGCGTTGATGGATCCCTGGAACCCTGTGGAGAAGCTGGACGCGCTGGCGGTGCCGGGAAACGGGAAGGTGACGGCGGGGTCCAGTGAAAGGGTGAAGCCGCTCCCGTCCTGGGCCGCGGCCGACATGCTCAACCCGATGAGGATCAGTACGGTGAGGAGGGCCTTTCTTGACATCGTGGCACCCTGACCTTTCCTGTTTTAAATATGGCGTTTTGTTTCTTTCCAGCGGGGTGGATTATACACCCAACCGAACAACCCGGCAACGAGGCGCTCTGGAGAATCGAGTTTGCATATGCGCAAAGCTGAAGCCGCTGCTGGCCGAATAGTTCCGGCTGCGCTCCCTCAGTCCGCGTCGAGCACCTCGCGGATCTTTTTGAGGAGCTGTTCCGCGGTGAAAGGCTTGCGCAGAATATCGAGGCCGCCCTCCGGAGCATCCGCCTGCACCAGGGCATGTTTCGAATACCCCGTCATGTAGAGAACCTTCACGCCCCGAGCTGCTTCGGCGATCCAGCGGCCGAGCTCGATGCCGCTCATCCGGGGCATCACCACGTCCGCAAGGACGAGCTGGAAGCCGCCCGGGCGGGAAGAGAAGATCGACATTGCCTCGGGGCCGCTGCGGGCCCCTGTTGCGTCGTAGCCGTTTTTGCGGAGGATGGAGAGGATGAAGTTGCAGATCGCTTCTTCGTCCTCGACCACGAGCACCGATTCACTTCCCGGCAGGGAACGTGCCTCCACGGTGGTCGACTTCCCGGGGACGGCCTCCCGGACTCTGGGCAGGTACACGGTGAAGGTCGTCCCGGCTCCCGGCCGGCTCGCGCAGTAGATATAGCCATCGCTTTGCTTGACGATGCCATACACGGTGGCGAGGCCCAGCCCGGTCCCGCGCCCCACCTCCTTGGTGGTGAAGAAGGGCTCGAATATCCTGGCCAGCGTCTCCCGATCAATTCCCACGCCGGTATCGGACACTTCGAGTGTGACGTAGTCGCCCGGAATCATCTCCGCATGCTCCGGCGTCCCCGTGGCGCTGCATGAGTATGTGGCCGTGCTGATCGTGAGAATCCCGCCGCGGGGCATTGCGTCGCGGGCGTTGGCCGCGAGATTCATCGTCACCTGCTCGAGCTGCCCCTGGTCCGCCTTTATGGTGGCGAGGTCGGGCGTCAGAATCGTGCGCAGCTCGACGTCCTCCCCGATCAGACGGCCGATCATGCTCTGCATCCCGCGCACGACCTCGTTCAGGTCGAGGATGCGCGGCCGCATCACCTGTCCCCTGCTGAAGGCGAGGAGCTGGGCGGTCAGGGCCGCCGCGCGGTCAGCGGCCCTCTTGATCTCTCTTGCGTCGCCCTTCATCGGGTGAGTCTCGTGCAGCTGCTCGTCGAGGAGGTCTGCGTAGCCGCGGATGACGGTGAGCAGGTTGTTGAAGTCGTGGGCCACCCCCCCGGCGAGACGGCCGACAGCCTCAAGCTTCTGGGCCTGGGCAAGCTTCTCTTCGCTTTTCCGCAGGGCCTCCTCGGTCCGCCGCTCGTCGGTAATGTCGTGAAAGATCCCGAGGGTATGGGAGAACGCGCCCCCTTTGTCGAACTCGGGAGTCGCGGTCAGCTCGATACGGCGCACCGTCCCGTCGGGCCGGATGATCTCCTGCTCGTACGTCGTTTTCTCCCCGAGCCGGCGCTTTCCCGTCTCCCCGCGTGTGCGCTGGTACTCCTCTTCGCTCATGAACTGTCGCAGGTTCTGACCTGTCAGGCCTCCGCGGCCGACGCCGAACACCTTTTCGGCTGCCGGGTTGGCGAAGAGGAAGTTCTCAGCGGGGTCAACGATGCCGATCCCTTCTCCGAGATTCTCCACGAGGGTCCTGTAGCGGTCCTCGCTCTCACGCAGCGCCTCCCCGGCCTGTCTGTTCTCGGTGATATCCTCATAGGTCCCGAGGACTCCGAATATCCGGCCGTCCTGCTCCCGAAGAGGGACCTTGCTCGTCCGAAGCCACAGGAGGCTCCCGTCCTCCCGGGCCTGAGGCTCTTCGTAGTTGATCTTCGGGACGCCCGTCTCGATTACAGATGCGTCGTCAGCCCGGTACCTTTCCGCGGTCCTGCGCCACGAGAGCTCGAGGTCGTTCCTGCCCACGATTGATGCGGGGTCGGACAGGCCGGCGTCCTCCGCGAAGAGACGGTTGCATCCGAGATAGTGAAGACTCCTGTCCTTCCAGAAGACGCGCTGCGGCACGTGATCGAGCACCAACTGCAGGAGTTGACGGGATCTGTGCAGCTCCTCCTCCACGTGCTTGCGCTGGGTGATGTCCAGGACATTCACCAGCATGTGAGGGTAGGAGTCGTGCGGGCCGGGGACGGACAGCTTGATGACGATGTCGAGCTTCCTGCCCGATGGGGTCGTGGCCTTGGATTCCCTCTCCGCGCTTGTCCCTCCTTCCGCAATCAGGAGGACATCGTCCCGCAGAGACGCACGCGTCACCGGATCCTCCATGTCGAGCGTCCGATCCAGCGGACCCAGGAGCTGCCGGCGGTCAGCGACCTGGTACAGCGCAAGGGTCGCCTCGTTGACGTTGATCACCGTGATCATTCGGGCCGCCTTGGTCAGGAACTCCGGGTGCTCCTCGAGGTACCTTCGCAAGTCGCGCACGCCCCGCGCGCGCAGCGCATCCAGCGCGGCACGGAGCGAGGAGATGTCCTCCTCCCACAGTGAGACCGCCGAGTGCTGAAAGATGCTCTGAAACCGCTTCTCTTCGTACGAACGAAGCTGATCCGCCGAGCCGTTTCCAGAGGCTTTTTTTCGACTAGCCGCCATATGTGCCGAAGTATCGCACTGCGAAGCTCGCGACTCAAGCGGCGCGATTCGGGGAGCTCAGCATCTGCCAGCAGAAGCCCGCGAGCGCATCCGTGCCCGAGGTTTCCCCCTGCGCGCAGGCGGCGCGGACTGCGCTGCTGATTGCGTCCAGGGAAGCGGTCCGGGCAGCGGCATCCATGAAGTCTACGAGGTAGGCGGGGAATCGACCCTGCAGCGCCATCCACAGAAGCGTCCGCCCGGCAGGGGTCGTGCCGGGCAAGACGCGCTCGAGCCGCGCCCGCATATGCGAAGCCATTGTCGAGGATGCGAGGATGGCGCCGGTGAGAAAGTCATCCCCCGACGGAGTCAGACCTGGGCCGCAACCGACGAGCCCCTCCGGCGTTCCCTCCTCGAGTGATTTGCGCGCGCGAGTCACGAACGAGTTCCCGGCGGGGGCGCCACGAAGAACGTCGAGCAGCCCGCCCGGCTTTCCGTGGATGAACAGGGCATTGCGTATGGCGTGGACCATCTCGGCCGGCATCACGCGCACCGCTGCCGGGTCTATCCTGCCTTCCCATCTCGGGCAATTGGCGCAGTCGATGGAGGCGAAGTGGTCGAGGGTAATGACCGCGTTTTCCATTGTGACCGACTTATCCACGAGGTTTGTATCCAGTGGTGCCTCGAAAAGCTCTGTCGCGAGGACCCCCATGGCGCTCATGGATATGCGATCAGCCACTACCGAAACCGCCAGGCCGTCCGCGCGCAGGATGTTGAGCGCACGCGCGTGCTGGGAGAGGACACGCCCTGTCCAGGGTGCATCGCCTATCAGCTCGCCTCGAGCACGCGCGACGAAACGGTGCATGACGAGCGCCAATGTAGTCTGGCGGGCGGGGAGACGTCAACGAAATGATTCATTGCGGAGAGCGGATGATTTGGATAGAGTCTTTGCTGCCGATGAGCACCGAGACAGGAACGCTCCTCATTGAGGCACGCGGAATCGTGAAGCGGTATGCGACTGTGCTTGCCAATGATCACGTGGACTTCGCACTGCGCGGCGGCGAGGTCCATGCGCTCCTTGGTGAGAACGGCGCCGGCAAAAGCACTCTCTCTCGGATTCTCTACGGGTTCACACAGCCCGACGCGGGGGAAATTCTCGTCGCGGGGAGGCTTGCGCCGCTCCGCTCGCCGCATGACGCGCGGGCCCTGGGAATTGGCATGGTTTTCCAGAATTTCACCCTCATACCCGCCCTCAGCGTTCTGGAGAACATCGCGCTCTTCCTGACGAACCTGCCGCCGGTCGTACGCAGGGGAGACATCTCCCGCCGCATCCGCAGGCTGGCAGGTCGTTTCGGCCTCTCGGTGGAACCCTCGGCTCTCGTTCGTCAACTCTCCGTGGGAGATCAGCAGAAGGTGGAGATCCTCAAGCTCCTGCTCGCGGACGCCAGGGTTCTCATTCTGGACGAGCCGACAAAAGTCCTGGCCCCGCACGAAGTGGAGGAGCTCTTCGGGGTGTTCAGGACATTGAAAAATGAAGGGTATGCAATCCTCTTCATCACGCACAAGCTGCGGGAGGTTCTCGCGAGCGCCGACCGGATCACCGTGATGCGCCAGGGACGGATCGCGGGCACCCGCGCGCGCGGGGAGGCGGATGAGTCTGCGCTTGTGTCCCTGATGTTCGGAGGGCAGGCCGATCAGATCCCCGGCAGCGGAAGCGCGGACACGACCGGCGGCGCGCGCGCGGCCGCGCACACCGGCGCGGCGCTCCTCGAGCTGCGCGGCGCGGGCACCCGCGCGGCGGGAAGCGAAACAGCCCTGCGGGACATCGACCTTGCGGTGCATGAGGGAGAGATCGTCGGAGTTGCCGGCGTCTCGGGGAACGGCCAGAAAGAGCTCGGTGACCTCATTCTCGGGCTCCGATCCGCCCGGCGCGGCTCAAAGATTCTCCATGGGGAGGATGCCTCGCGCTGGTCCATAGGTCGCGTGCGGAAGAGCGGCGTCGCTTTCGTACCTGAAGACCCGCTGAGCATGGCCGCGGTGCCCGGCATGTCCGTGCGGGAAAACCTGGCGCTCGGCACGGGCCGCAGATATGCGCGCGGAGTGACGGTGGACTGGCGCCTGCTTGAATCCACCATGGTCGGCTCCTTTCGCCGGTTCGGTTTTCCCGTGCCTGCCCTGCACGCTCCGATCCGCTCGCTTTCCGGAGGGAACCTTCAGCGCGCCGTCATTGCCAGGGAAATGGCCCACGATCCGCGCCTCATCATCGCGCTGTATCCCACGAGGGGCCTCGACGTCATGAGCGCGGTGGCGGTGAGGAGGCTGCTCGGCGCGGTCAGAGACTCCGGAACCGGTGTGCTCCTGATCTCCGAAGACCTGGAAGAGCTTTTCGAGATGAGTGACAGGCTCCTCGTGATGTATGGCGGCGCCATTGCGGGAGAGTTCGCACGCGGCAAATGGAGCGCGGACGTCGTGGGCCACCTGATGACCGGGTCCGGCCGACCGGACGGGAAGGCAGAGGCATGAGCGCGGGCCTGAGCGCCGCGGCATCGGTCCGGCGCGTCATTTCCCGTGCTCCTCTCTTCCTCCGCTACCTTTTCATCATTGCACTGGCTCTCGGCATCTTCGCTTTGATCCTGGTGGCGGCGGGGAAGGACCCGTTCAAGGCCTATGCCGACACGTTTGCCTACACATTCGGCAATGTGTACGGGTTCTCGGAGCTGATCGTGCGGATGATCCCGCTCCTTCTCACGGCCGTGGCGGTGGCCTTTCCCGCGCGCATCGGCATGATCAATGTGGGAGGGGAAGGCCAGTTGTACATGGGTGCGTGGCTTGCCAGCGGAGGCGCCCTGGCGCTCTCCGGATTTCCGGCGTGGGCGCTGCTTCCGCTCATGACGCTTCTCGGCTTCATCGGAGGCGCCGTCTGGGCCGCCATCCCCGGTATTCTGCGCGCAAAAAAGGTCGTGAATGAGACAATCGCCACGCTGCTCCTCAACTACGTGGCTCCCATGATCATCAGCTACTTTGTCTTCGGTCCTTGGCGAGGCGTGGAGAGCTCCTCCTATCCTCAATCCCCCGCCTTCAGCGACGGGGCGCGCCTTCCCTCCTTCTTCAATACGCGCATCCACGTCGGGCTGCTTTTCGCGCTCGTGTCCCTTCTCGCGTACTGGGCGATTGTCGAGAAGACTCGGTGGGGCGTGCAGATGCGCGCCATCGGCGGCAACCCCGAGGCCGCTGAGCGCCTGGGCATCCCCCTCGTTCTGTACATGGTGATCGTCATGGCCATCGGCGGCGGTGTTGCAGGGTTGGCCGGCATGGGCGAGGTGTCGGCCATCCAGGGGCGGCTGCGCCAGGGTCTTTCCCCCGGGTATGGATTCACCGGCTTTCTGATCGCCTGGCTCGCCGGCGGCAATCCCCTGGGGATACTCCTCATGACATTCCTCTTTGCCGTCATCACGTCGGTGGGGGACATTCTGCAGATCACGCAGGGGCTTCCCTATTCGGTCGTAAACATCCTGATGGCGGTCATCCTGTTCGTGGTGCTCGGACGGCGGTCCGTGCGGAGGGCATCACGATGATAGGCGTGCTTCTGCGCGGGGTCCTGGCAGGCTCCATCCTCTCGGGAACACTGCTCCTGTACGCCACGCTCGGGGAAGTGATCGTCGAGCGTTCGGGGATCGTGAACCTCGGCCTTGAAGGCATTCTCCTCATCGGGGCGTCGGTTGCCTTCGCAATCGCTTCAGTGACGGGCAGCGCGTATCTCGGCGTGCTGGCAGCGGCCGCCGCGGGAGGAATTGCGATGCTGCTGTTCGGCTACCTGGTTGTGGGCCGCAGGGCAAACCAGCTTGCAACCGGTCTCGCCATGATGTTCTTCGGAATGGGGGTGAGCGCCCTCGTGGGGAAGAGCTTCGTGGGAGGCGTCATCGCCGGCCTCCCGAAATACCGGGTGCCCTGGCTCTCCTACCTTCCCTGGGTGAAGGGGTCCACCCTGTTCAATTGGGACATCCTGGTGTACCTCGCCATTCCCGTCGCCGTCCTCGCCTGGTGGCTGCTTTTCCGTACGCGCTGGGGCCTCGGGGTGCGCGCGGTGGGGGAAAGCCCTACCGCTGCTTTTGCGGCCGGTCGGCGGCCCGAGCTTCTGCAATACCAGGCGCTGTTTTTGGGCGGTCTTCTGGGCGGCGTGGCCGGCGCCCACCTGTCCGTGTCCCTCACCATGACGTGGAACGAAGGGATGACGTCCGGGCGAGGCTTCATTGCCATCGCCCTCGTCATTTTTTCCAAGTGGCACCCGCTGAGGGCGATTGTAGGCGCCATTGTGTTCGGAGGCGCCGAAGCACTCCAACTCCAGCTCCAGGCCCAGGGCGCGCAGGTGTCTCCGTTTCTTCTGGACATGCTCCCCTACATTCTCACGCTGGCGGTGCTCATTGCCTGGGGCGGCGCACGCAGGTCAGCGGCCCCTGCCGGCCTGGGCAGAACCTTTTATGGTACAGAGTGAACGTGATATCATGAAAAAAAAGGACACGCGGCGTTGCCGCACGAAGAGCTTTGCGAAGGAGGCGTAGCTATGAAGACATTGAAGTGCATCGCGGTTACCGTTCTGCTGGCGGCGTGCATTGCGGTTGCTCCCGCAATCGCGCAGGACAAGCCGACGCTGATCGTGGGCGCGATCTACGTCGGAAGCGTGAATGACTTCGGATACAACCGCTCGATGAAGGACGGCCTGGAGGAGATGAAGAAGAACATCCCCGGCCTGAAGCTTATCGAGGCGGAGAACGTGCCTGAGACTGCCGAATCGGAGCGGGTCATGGAGAACATGGTCCAGCAGGGCGCGAAACTGATTTTCCCCACCAGCTTCGGCCACATGGATTTTGCCTTGAACGTTGCAAAGAGGCACCCGGATGTGTTCTTCTACCACCCGGGCGGGTACAAGGTTGCACCCAACTTCGGCAATTTCTTCGGCAACACCCAGACGGCCTGGTACCCCATCGGAATCGCCGCGGGAAAAATGACCAAATCGAACAAGGTAGGCTTCATCGTCGGACAGCCCATCGGCTACGCGTTGGGCAACGTGAATGCTTTTGAGATGGGCGCACGGTCCGTCAACCCCAAGGTGCAGACCATCGTCGTTGTGGTCAACAGCTGGTCGGACAAGTCCAAGGAAGCGGCGGCCGCCAATGCGCTGCTCGATCAGGGTTGCGACATCCTGACCATGCATGTCGACTCTCCTGCAACGATCATCCAGACCGCCGAGGCGCGCGGCGCCATGTCCATCGGGTTCCAGTCCATAGAGTCGCGCAAGCTGGCGCCCAAGGGATGGATCACGGGGCTGGGATTCACCTGGGGCAAGTTCATGACCCAGACGGCTCAAAGCGTCATCAACGGCACATTCAAGCCCGGCTTTGTGCGGCAGGGGATTGCCGAAGGCATGATGGCGGTGGCCCCGTTCGGGCCTTCCGTGCCGGCGGACACGCAGAAGCTCGTGAACGACTCGGTGGCCAGCCTGGACAAGGGCTTCAACCCGTTCACCGGCCCCATCATGGACAACAAGGGAGTCGTTCGCATTGCAAAGGGCGAGTCCTGGGGCGGCGATAAGATGGGGGACTTCGACTGGTTCGTGGAGGGCGTGATCGGCCAGGCGAAGTAAGGGATGAGCATAAAGGAAAAGGTCGATGCGGCGAACGCGGAAGCGGCTCGCCGCATCATAGCCGCGGACCCGGTGCTGGTGGACGTGGCACCCGCATTGGAGGTCATTCCCGGCATGAGGGACCGCCTGGTCCTCCATTCGGGCCCACCGGTGGACTGGAAGCGGATGTGCGGCGCGCAGAGGGGCGCCGCCATCGGCATGTGCATCTTCGAGGGATGGGCGAAAGACCATGAAGAGGCTGCGCGCAGGATCGAGGCAGGTGAGATCTCCTTCGAGCCCAACCACCACCACTCCACCGTGGGTCCCATGGCCGGAACCATCACGCCTCACATGTGGGTGTGGGTCGTGGAGAACAAGGCCTTCGGCAATCGTGCGTTCTGCCGGCAGGTGGAGAGCTTCCAGCAATTCGGCGATTACTCCCCGCAGGCGCTTTCCGCGCTTGTAAGCTGGCGCGACGTGTGGGGACCCGCGCTGCGCGCCGCGGTGCGCAAGATGGGCGGTGTTCCTTTGAAACCGCTCATCACGCGCGCCCTCCAGATGGGCGACGAGATGCACAACAGAGTGGTTGCCTCCTCCAGCATCTTCACAAATGCCGTGGCGCCCGCGCTGGTGGAGTCCGGGCTGCCGGCGGAGCAGGTGGTGGCGACCTTGCGCTACGCGGGGAATCACCCCTTCCTTTTCCTCGGGCTGTCCATGGCAGCCGCGAAGTCGGCCGCCGACCCTGCGCGCGGCGTCGAGGCGAGCAGCATGGTGACCGCCATGGCGAGGAACGGCACCGAGTTCGGCATCCAGGTGAGCGGACTGGAAGGCGAATGGTTCACGGCCCCCGCGCCGCGCGTGAAAGGCTTGTTCCTCCCGGGGTGGAAGGACGAGGATGCGGGCGCCGACATGGGGGACTCGGCAATCACTGAGACGGTGGGGTGGGGCGGATTCGTGATCGGCGGAGCGCCCGGCATACTCAGCTTCACGGGGGGCACGGCGGCGGAGGCCCTGGCCTTCAGCCGCGACATGCACCGAATATCAGTGGCGCGCAGCCCCGAGTTCCTGATGCCCGCGCTGGACTTCGAGGGCACGGGGGTCGGAATCGACATCCGCAAGGTTGTGCAGACGAACATGCTGCCTGTGATCGACACCGCCATCGCGCATAAGGAGCCCGGGCACGGGATCATCGGAGGAGGCATTGTGCGCCCGCCGATGGAATGCTTCACCAAGGCGCTGAAGCGTTTCGCGGAAAAGTACCGGGGCTGACGGGGGAAGGGATGGCCAAGCGCCTGATCGTGCGCAGGAACCGGTACTTCGACTCGGTCTTCCTGATGCAGGTTGCTCACCAGCTGGCAGGCCAGCCCGGCATCCGCGACGCGTCCGCTGTCATGGGGACGGAAGCGAATCGCAAGGTGCTCGCGGAGCTGGGCTATGGCGCCGGCGCGCTCGCCGCGGAGCTCAGCGCAGCCGCGCCGAATGACCTCGTGTTTGCCCTCGAGGGGGATGAAGCAGCGGTCCAGGCTGTGGCCGCCGACCCGGACAGGTGGCTGTCCCGGAGCCCGCAAGGCGCCGCACCCGCCGGCAGCGCCGAGGAGCGCGAGCCCCGCTCGCTGGAGGAATCACTCGCGATGCGCCCGGATGCGACTGTCGCCGTCATTTCCGTCCCGGGTCAATACGCGGCACGGGAGGCGCGCGCCGCCATCACGCGCGGCCTCAGCGTCTTTCTCTTTTCGAGCAATGTGTCCGTGGAGGACGAGCTGGCGCTGAAGCGCCAGGCCCGTGAAAAGGGTCTTGTCGTGATGGGGCCCGATTGCGGAACCGCCTACCTTGGCGGGGCGGGCATCGGATTCGCCAACGCCGTTCGCCGGGGCCCGATTGGAATCGTGGGATCCACCGGCACCGGCATTCAGGAGCTTGCCAGCCTCGTTCACCAGGCAGGCTCGGGGATCTCGCATGGCATTGGAACGGGGAGCCGGGATCTGTCGGACGCAATCGGCGGGATTTCGACCATGACGGCAATCGACGCGCTGGACCGGGATCCGGGCACGAAGGTCGTCGTGCTCCTGTCAAAGCCGTCAGGCGTGGAAACCACCGAGCGGGTCATGCGGAGACTCGCTGCCTGCGGGAAGCCCGCCGTCGTGTGCGTGCTGGGAGCGCGCGGCGCCCCGGCGCCCGCACCGGGCGGCCGCGCGCGCTATGCCTCCACGATCGACGAGGCCGCGGTCGAGGCCCTTGAAGCAGTTGGTGTGAAGCCCCCTAAAAGTCTTCTGGGGAACACCGTGTCGATGCGCGCGATTGCCGCTGCCGAGGTGGCGCGTATGAGCCCCGCGCAGCGCTATGTGCGCGGAGTGTTCGCGGGAGGCACATTCTGCTACCAGACGCAGGCTATTCTCAGCGAAGCAGGGCTCCACCTTTACTCGAACTCCCCGCTTCCCGGAATGCGCGAGCTGGACGATCCCCGGGTGAGTCACGAGCACTCCATGGTGGACATGGGCGCGGAGATCTTCGTGGAAGGGCGCCCCCATCCGATGATCGATGCCACCCTGCGCAAGGGGAGGGTCGCTGCCGAGGGGCGGGATCCCGCGGTGGCGCTCCTCCTTCTGGATTTCATCCTTGGCGCAATTTCGTCATCCAACCCCGTCGGGGACCTCATCGACGCAATCAGCGAGGCAAAGGCCGGCGCACAGGCGCGCGGCGGTCACCTCAGCGTGGTCGCATCCGTCTGCGGGACCAGTGATGACGCGCAGGGACTGGAAGACCAATCCCGCGTGCTTCGTGATGCGGGCGTTCTCGTCTTCCCCAGCAACGCCCAGGCGGCGCTTTTCAGCCGTGAAGTGGCGCTGCTGCTCGCCGGCAGGAAGGAAAAGGGCTGACTATGGCAATGCGATTCGACGAGCTGATCGGAGCAAAGCCCGTATTCGTCAACCTGGGAGTGCGGGGTTTCGCGGAGAGCCTCCGCAGTGCGGGCTTCGAGGTGGTGCATGTGGACTGGTCCCCCCCCGCGGGGGGGGATCTCGAGATGTCCGCGATTCTTGATGAACTGATGTAGGAAAGCGGCAGGGTCGACTCCTACTCCCGGTAGATGGGCAGCCGGACGCTCATGGTGGTGTTGTCGCGGCTCTCGCAGAGGATCACCCCCTCGTGGGATTCCACGATGTGCTGGCAAATGGAGAGCCCCAGCCCCGTGTTCTTTCTCCCCGCCTTTGTGCTGAAAAACGGGTCGAAGATCCTGTCCTTGATCTCGGTGGATATCCCGCAGCCGTTATCGATGATGGAGACCTCGACGCAATCGTCGGGCTCGATTCGTTTGACGCCGATCTCGATGGTGCCGTGCTCGAGAACCGCTTCCACACTGTTGATGAGCAGGTTGACGAAGACCTGCTTCAGGCTGTTTTCCTCCCCAAAGACCAGGATCTCATCCTGACGGGCGGGAAGCCGCAGATCGATGGATTTCTCGCGGATCTTGTGGTCCACAAGGAGCACGACCTCCTCGATGATCCGCGCCACGCTGAGGGGCTCCATGGGGATCTTCCTGACCTTGGAAAAAGACAGGAGGCTCCCGATGATCTCCCCGATGCGGCTGAGCTCGCGCTCGATCTTCGACAACCTCTCCGAATCCGGATCGTTGCGGTGACGGCGCTTGAGAAGGTCCACGTAGTTGAGGACCACGCTCAGGGGATTGCTGATCTCGTGCGCCACCCCCGTGGCCAGCTCCGCGATGGAGGCGATCTTTTCCGATCGCAGGAGGTAATCCTGAAAGTAGCGATCCCGGGAGATGTCTTCGATGACCAGGATCGTTCCCAGGTGCTTGTAGTCATCATCCTTGAAGGGGAAGATCTTCAGCCTGATCAGCCCGTTCTCTCCGCAGTGCAGCTCCTCCCAGGAGTGCTCCGACTTCTCGGAAATTTTCTCTTCGATCTCCACGGCTTTCTCCATGGAGCAGCGCGACAGGAGCGTCTCGACGGGCTGCTCCATGAGCACCTCATCCCTGAGGGCCAGGATCTTGACCGCCGCGAAGTTGACGATCGAGATCCTCTTCTTCTGGTCGAGGATGATCACGCCGATGGGCAGGTTTCGGATGATGTTCTCGTTGTACTTTTTGAGGAGGAACAGCTCGCGGTTGTCCTGCTCGAGCTCTTCCCGGCTCAGCACGTATGAATAGGCCATCTTGATCAGCTTGAGCTTGTCGACATCCTGTATCTCCTCGGTCCCCTGGCGTCGGCCGTTTTTCAGGATGGTCACCCTGTCGGCAAACTCGAAAATCTCGTCCATGTTGTGAGAGATGTAGATCACGCTCCTGCCGTGCTCTTTGAAGTCGAAGAGAAGGCGGTAGATTGTCTCCATCTCCCGGGGGGTGAGCTTGCTGGAGATCTCGTCGAAGATGAGAAGCTCCGGGTCGATGGACAGCGCTTTGGCGATCTCCACCATGAGCTGTTCCGCCTCCGTCAGGTCCTCGAGGCGCGCGTGGGGGTTGATATCGACGTTGAGGGTCCGGAAGAGCCGCACCGCGGCGCTCTCCATCCTTTTCCTGTCCAGAAATCCCATGCACGACGTAAGGCGCTGCCCCGTGAATATGTTCTCGATGGCGCTGATGCTCGGGATCACGTTCATGTTCTGGTAGACGATGGCGATCCGGTTCTTCATTGCCGACTTGGGGGTGAAGGCCTGCACCTCCTGTCCACGAAACCAGATGGTCCCCTCCTCCTTTGTCACCGCGCCCGAGAGCAGCTTCACGAGCGTGGATTTGCCGGCCCGGTGCTCGCCCAGGAGGCCGTGGATCTCTCCCGTGGCAAGATCGAAATCGACGCCCCGCAGGGCCTGCACGCTCTCATAGCTGACGTGGATGTTCCTCATGGATACGAAGGGAGGTCCGCCGCGCTTCATTGTCAGCTCAGCCCCAGCTTCCTCATGCGGTTGTAGAGAGTGCGGCGGTTGATGTTCAGCATGTCGGCGGCCTTGGATTTCTTGCCCTTGCTCTTCTCGAGGGCCTCGAGGATCATGGAGCGGTTCAGCTGATCGAAGGTCGTCTGGAGCTTCTGTCCCAGGTGGGTCCCTTCGAGTTCCATGTACTGTGAGGGGAGGTCCTCCAGGGTGACCAGGTCCCCCTCGCAGAAGATCGTCGCCCTTTCGATGCAGTTCTTCAGCTCGCGCACGTTCCCCGGCCACGTGTGGGCAAGGAGGAGCTCCCGAGTCTGTTCATCCAGCCCCCGTATCGTCCTGGAGTACTGGGCACCGTAGAGCCTGAGGAAGTGGTCGATGAGCAGCTCGACGTCTCCGGGGCGCTCGCGCAGGGGAGGGACGTGAATGGTGATCACGCACAGCCTGTAATAGAGATCTTCGCGGAAGCTGTCCCGCTGGATAAGGAGGCGCAGGTCCTTGTTGGTGGCGGCAATGACGCGGATGTCCGAATGGATGGTTTCCGTTCCTCCCACCCGCTCAAACTCCTGCTCCTGGAGCACGCGCAGGATTTTGGCCTGCGTGGTGGGGCTCATGTCGCCGATCTCGTCGAGGAAGATCGTGCCCTCGTGGGCCAGCTCGAACTTGCCCTTCCTTTGCGCCACTGCATTCGTGAACGCCCCCTTCTCGTGGCCGAAGAGCTCGCTTTCCAGAAGGGGTTCGGGAATAGCGGCGCAGTTCACCTTGATGAACGGCCTGGAGGCCCGGGGCCCCGCCTCGTGCACGAGCCCCGCTATCAGCTCCTTGCCCGTGCCGCTCTCACCTGTGATCAGAACCGGTGCCGTGGCCGCCGCGGCCTTCTCCGCGGACTGGAGGATCTTGCGCATCCCCGGGTCAGACGTCACCACCCGGGCCGCGGGAGGCAGGGCGGTCATTCCGGAAGGAGCCTGGGAGGCGGCATCGCGGGAGGAAAACTCGCGGATTTCGTTGAGCAGCTTTTTCAGATTCGGCGGCTTCTCGTAGAAGTTCACCGCCCCGTACTTCATCGAGAGGACGGCGTTCTCGATGCTGGGGTGGCCGGTGAGGATGATCACCTTGATGTTCGGGTTGGTCCTGCGCAGCATCTTCAGCAGATCGATGCCTCCGATGCCGGGCATGCGGATGTCCAGAATGATCAGGTCGACCCGGGCCCGCCCGAGGATGGCGGGCGTTTCCCGGGGGTCGCTCGTGTACAGGGTGGGGTAGCCCTCTTCCGCCAGGATCTCGGAGAGGGAGACGCAGAGCTCTTTCTCGTCATCAACGATCAGAATGTGATAGTTCATAGTGATCCTCGTGCCACCAGGCGGGCGCGGGTGCACGAATCGAGTATAGCATGGGACGGGGAGAAGATGCCCCGGACCGCGCGCGGGATGCCGCTTGCCTGCCCGGGGCTTGCAGGATGTGAACCGGTCCTACTTGATCGCCTCTCCACCCGCATCGACATTGGCTTTCGAGAACAGGCGTGACCCGAGAACGATCCTCTTCTCGACCTTCGCACCGGCAAAGATCTTGAGGGCCTGCACGATCGCAACGTCACCGCCGGTGGGATACTGGAATGTTGCATTCAGGATGCCCTGCTTCACGTAGGCCACGCCCTCCTGGGGCAGGGAGTCGATCCCGACGAACACCATATCCTTCTCCCGTCCGACCGCCTGGGCAGCGAGATAGGCGCCGTGAGCCGAGGGATCGTTGTGGCCGTACACGATGTCGATCTTGTCGAAGCGCGCCAGCGCGGATTCCATCTCCTTGCGGGCGTCCGGCTCGAGCCACTTTGCATCGGCGCGGAAGATCACGTTCAGGTCCGAACCCTTGATGGCGTCCACGAACCCGTTGTGCCTGTCCTGGCCCGGGGTGGATGTCTGCAGGCCCATGATTTCGACGACCTTGGCGCCCTTGCCGCCGTAGTTCTTCACGAGCCACTGTCCCACCGCCTTCCCGATCTTCACGTTGTCAGCGCCGATGAACTCGGTGTAGTTCTCTCCGATGATGTCGCGGTCAAGGACGATGACGGGGATTCCGGCCGCCATGGCCTTGGACACCGGCTCCGCCAGGGGCTGAGCCTCCTTGGGGCTGATGATGAGCAGGTCGATCTTGGCGCTGACGAACTCCTCCACCTGGGCGCGCTGCTGCAGCACATCGTTCTGCGCGTCCTTGAAGACCATCTTGATCTCGGGGTGCTTGTCAGCCTCCCTCTTTATGTCGGCGTTCATCTGCACGCGCCACGGCTCGCCGAGATTGCACTGGCTCATGCCAATGACATACGTCCTTCCGGCAGCGAATGTCGGCATCGTTGCCAGGAAGCAAAGAAGCACCGCGCAAAGCGCGAACTTCAGAATTGATTTCATAGCAAATCTCCTTCCCTCCAGAAATAAAGGTTTCACATGAGAAGAACTGGAATCAAACTCTGCTTTCCTTTCCCTCCCTCCTTTCCTGCACGGGCAATCACTTGGTCCTGCGCTTCTGCGTCAGGACTGCAAGCACAATGATGATCCCGGTGATCATGAGCCGGCCGGCTTCCGGGACTGCATTGATGCTGAGTATTTTCTGTAAATAGCCGATCGTGAGGATGCCCAGGAGAGTGAGCCCCATGCTGCCACGCCCTCCTGCCAGGCTTGTCCCGCCGATCACCACCATGGCGATCGCCGTGAGCTCATATCCCGCGCCTGCCTCGGGATCGCCCTGGGTCTCCTGCGCCGCCTGGGCGATCCCCGCAACCGCGCACATGAGGCCTGAGAAGGTGTAGGCGAGGAATTTCGCCATGCGGACGGGAACGCCGGAGAGACGGGCCGCCTCCTCGTTCCCACCGATCGAGTACAGCTCTCTGCCCCACCTGTGACGGGCAAGGAAGAGCCATGCCGCGAGGAAACAAACCAGAAAGATCACGCTCACGATCGAAAGGTCTCCCCCGAGAATGCGGGAATCGATGAACTTGAAGATTTGAGGGAGCTCCTTGATGATGACCTTATCGCCCTGTGTCACGTAGGTGGAGATCTTCTGGCCCCCCGTGATGTACTTCGCCACTCCTCGGGCAAAGGTCATCATTGCGAGGGTCGCGATGAATGGCTGGAGCTTCGCATTGGAGACCAGGGCGCCCGACGCCGAGCCCAGGGCCGAGCCGAGGACCAGGCACGCAATGACGGCCAGCCACCACGGCCAGTCCATGTGCATCATGAGCAGGGAGAAGGAAACGGAGGAGACCGCGAGGATGCTTCCGACCGAGAGGTCGATGCCGCCCGTGATGATGACCAGCGTCATTCCGCAGGCGAGGATCCCGTACGTGGAGGCCTGCCGCAGCGTGTCCCTGTGCGTCCCGACCTTGAAGAAGGCTCCGTCCGCATTGAAGACGACTCCAAGCAGGATGACCAGGAGGAGCTCCAGGAAAGCTCTCCCGGCGGAGCTTGTCAGGGCCCGCCTAATTGTCTGCAGCATGTGCGGCCTCCTCCCGGCGTGTCGTTCCGACCTCTCCATTTATCTTTCCCATGGCCGCCTCCAGCACATTCTCCGCGGTGGCCTCCTGGCGGGAGAACTCCGCTGTGATGGTCCCCCGGTGCATCACGATGATCCGGTCACTCATGGCGAGCAGCTCGGGCATCTCCGATGTCACGAGCAGGATGGAGATGCCGCGCGCGGTCAGCTCATTCATGAGCTGGTAGATCTCGTGCTTCGCTCCCACGTCGATTCCGCGGGTGGGCTCGTCCAGCAGCATGATGCGCGGGCCTGTGGACAGCCACTTGCCGATTGCCACCTTCTGCTGGTTGCCGCCCGAGAGGTCTCCCACCTCCATGTCGTAGGAAGCGGCGCGAAGCTGAAGGGTCCGTCCCATTTCGGTGGCCATGCGCACCTCGGCGCGCGGGCGCCGCCACCCGTAGCGCGAGAGCTTTCCCAGGCTGGCCGCGCAAATATTGGCGATCACCGACATGGGGGAGATGAGCCCCGTGGCTTTCCTGTCGTTGGTGAGCAGGGCCACTCCGTTGGAAATGGCCTCCCGGGGAGAGCGGATGCGCACGGGCTTCCCTTCGATCGATACCCTGCCCACGGTCCTCTTGGGCATTGCGCCGAAAAGGCCGAGGAACAGCTCGCTTGCCCCAGAGCCTTGCAGGCCGCCTATTCCCAGGATCTCCCCGCGGCCGGCGCTGAGGGATACCCGGTCCACGAGCGGCCGGTGTCCCCAGCCCGCCTTGTACACGGAAAGGTTTTCCACGCGAAGCGCTTCCGAGGATTTTTGGAGCGTATGCCGGGGGAATTGCTCTTCCATCTCCCGGCCTACCATCCAATGGATGAGCTGCTTCTCCGGCAGCTCGGAGGCAAGGGCGCTCCCCACGAGCTTTCCGTCCCTCAGTACCGTAATCCTGTCCGCAAGCCTGTGGATCTCCTCGAGCCGATGGGTGATGTACACAATCCCCCTGTTTTGGCTCTTCAGCTGTCTCACCAGGGCGAAGAGAGTTTCCACATCATGGGCGTTGAGCGCGCTGGAAGGCTCGTCCATGATGAGCACGCGCGCATTCAGCCGGATTGCCTTGGTAATCTCAATGAGCTGCTGGACGGAGATGGGAAGATCCTCGACGAACGTGCTGACGCTGACATTCACGCCCGCGCGGCCGAGAACCTCCCCCGCGCTTCGGCGGTGCGCCTTTTCCCTGACAAAGCCTGAGCGGGTCATGGGGTGCCCGAGAAAGAGATTATCAGCCACGCTCATGGAGGGGATGAGTGACAGCTCCTGGTGAATGGCGGCGATCCCGTGCCTGTTCGCATCAAGGGGGCTGGAAGGCCGGATCTCACGTTCTTCCATGCTGATCCTGCCCTGGTAATCCGAGTAGGCGCCGGCCAGGATTTTTACGAGGGTACTCTTGCCTGCCCCGTTCTCACCGGCCAGGATGTGGACCTCGCCCGGATAGATGGAAAAGTCCACCTGGTCGAGAACCTTCACGGGACCGAAGAACTTGGTGATGCCGTTCATCGAGACCAGCGGGGCCATACACTAGAGCATGCACTTTTCGTGCCAAACGAGAATGCCCTGGAGACTGCGTGAAATCCCTGAAAATCCGCGCGAATGGCCTGATTTCCTGCTGGACCACCGCCCGACCACCGCCCGCTTGGGATGCAGTGTGAATCCCTGTTCTCATAATGGGAAAAATCGGGAATTGGATTTCTCATCCTCACTGTCGGCTCGTCGGGAGTTGTGCAATAACGCGCCAGCTCAACGGCGGCGGTTGAAGGCAGCCGCTACCGCTCCTGCCAGCTTCTCCACCCCCTCCCAGATGAGCTCCTCGCTGAGGGCAGCGTACCCGAGAAGAAAAATCGCGTGCCGGGGCGGCCGCGAATAGCAGGGACCGACGGGGTAGACCGCGAGCCCCTGCTCCGCCGAAAAGGCGAGCACCCGTCTCTCCATCTCCGCGGCGGGCACCCCGCGGCTCGCGTTGGCCAATCGCACCATGAGGTGCATTCCCACGCTGGAATCGGAGATCTCGATCGATTTACCGAGGTGTCTGGCGAGCGCCGCACGCATGACCGCGCGCCGCGCGGCGACACGCCGACGCATCCGCCTGAGGTGACGCTCGAAGTGACCCTCCTGAAGGAAATCGGTGAGCGCCAGCTGTTCGAGAGTCGGCGTCTGCCGGTCGGCCAGCCACTTGGCCCGCATGAACGACTCCGCCATTTCGGGCGGAAGCACCACATAGCCGACCCTGAGCGGAGGGAAGAGGACCGTGGAGAACGTCCCGACGTAGACGACCTTCCGGGAGCGGTCGAGGCCCTGGAGGGACTCCACAAGACGTCCCGGAGTGCGGAACTCGCTGTCGTAGTCGTCCTCCACGATGAGGACGTCGCGACGGGCCGCCCAGCTCAGAAGGGCCAGGCGTCGGGAGAGGGTCAGAACCGCGCCCGTAGGGAACTGGTGCGAAGGCGTCACGTAGAGAAGGCGGGGTGCAGCGCGGGCGCGCGTCATCTTCTCCAGCGCGCCCACGTCGATCCCGTCCTCGTCGACGGGAACGAAGAGGGGTCGGGACCCGGGGCCGGCAAGCACGTGCCGTGCATCAGGATAGCCGGGGTCCTCCAGGGCAACGGTGTCGCCGGACCTGACGAACAGGCGCGCGATGAGATCAAGGGCCTGCTGCGACCCGTTGACAATGACCACCTGGCCGGGCTCGGAAACGACGCCCCGTGAGACGGCGAGGTGGCGCGCGATGGCCTCCCGAAGAGGAAAGTGCCCGCCGGGCTCACCGTACCTCCGCAGCTCGGCCGCGTTCGAGCGCAGCGCCCTGCCCAGGAGCCGCAGCCACAATGCCCGGGGAAACGCATCCCAGTCCGGGATGCCGGGACGGAAGTCGATCTGCAGCGCGGCGTTCGCCCCCTCCGGTCCGCCGCGCAGGGGAAGATGCCGGTCCGATGGGCCCTTTCCCGACTCTTGCGCCAGAGGCCCCTTGCGTGTTCCGAGCTTTCCCATGCCGAGGGGCCACTCGCCGAGACCGGATGACACGTACGTGCCGGACCCGACCCTTCCCTCGACATAGCCTTCGGCGAGCAGGTCCTCGTATGCGCGCGCCACGGTGTTTCGCGCGAGCCCGAGGGTGAGCGCCAGCTCCCGGGTTGCCGGGAGCCGATCGCCGGATCGGAGCCTGCCGTCCCGGATGGCGTCGCGAATCTGGGTGAACACCTGCCGATGGCGAGGACGCGGCGACCCTCGCTTCGTATTGTCCAGCGCCACGATCAGGTTTTCCGCCCACATCCCCCGCTCCTCGACCCCTCCCTGCCGCATCCAATGGCCCAATCGATCAATCGAATATTGGCCCTTTTCTTATACCATTTGCAAGGTATCTTTCAACCGGGGAGGAATGACGATGGAACAGTCGACGTGGCTCACCAAGAAGGGCCTGGCGCAGATGCTGAAAGGCGGCGTCATCATGGACGTGGCGACCGTGGACCATGCGCGGATCGCGGAGGACGCCGGCGCGTGCGCCGTCATGGCGCTGGAGCGCGTTCCCGCCGACATCCGGGCCGCAGGAGGCGTGGCGCGGATGAGCGACCCGCAGCTCATCCAGCAGATCATGGATGCCGTGACCATCCCCGTCATGGCGAAGTGCCGCATCGGCCACTTCGTCGAGGCGCAGGTGCTGGAGTCTCTGGGCGTCGACTACGTGGACGAGTCCGAGGTCCTCACCCCTGCCGACGAGGAGCACCACATCGACAAGAACGCCTTCCGTGTTCCCTTCGTCTGCGGCTGCCGGGACCTCGGGGAGGCCCTTCGACGGCTGGCGGAAGGGGCCGCAATGGTCCGGACCAAGGGCGAGGCAGGGACGGGCAACGTGGTGGAGGCGGTGCGCCACATGCGTGCCGTGCAGAGCGCGATCCGCCGCCTTCACGCCGCGTCACATGAAGAGCTGGCTGCCGAGGCGAAGAACCTGAACGCCCCCTACGACCTGGTCGCAGAGGTTGCCCGCGAAGGACGGCTGCCGGTCGTGAACTTCGCCGCCGGCGGGTTGGCCACCCCGGCTGACGCCGCGCTCCTGATGCAACTGGGCGCCGACGGAGTCTTCGTGGGTTCGGGGATCTTCAAATCCGAGGACCCCGCCCGGCGCGCGGCGGCCATCGTGCAGGCGACGACGCACTTTCGGGACCCCGAGGTCATCGCCCGGGTATCCCGGGGACTGGGCGGGGCGATGCCGGGCCTCGAGATGAACACCATTCCGCGGGAGATGCTCCTGGCCGCTCGGGGCAGGTGACGCGATGAGGATCGGCGTCCTCGCCCTCCAGGGGGATTTTTCCGAGCACGTCGCCATTCTTCGCGAATTGAGCGCGGAGCCCTTCGGGCGCGTCGAGCCCGTGGAGATTCGAACGCCAGGACAGCTGTCAGAGGTGGACGGCCTCGTCATTCCCGGCGGGGAGAGCACGACCATCGGCAAGCTTCTGCACGACTGCGGCCTGCTGGGTCCGTCTCGCGAACGCATCGCGGCGGGAATGCCGGTGTTCGGCACGTGCGCCGGTGCCATCGTGCTCGCCCGCGATATCGGCGGGCTCGACCAGCCTCTCCTGGGGCTCATGGACCTTCGCATGCGCAGGAATGCCTTCGGTCGTCAACTCCAGTCCTTCGAAACCCTGCTCTCGATTCCAGTGCTGGGCGACCCGCCAATGCGCGCCGTTTTCATCCGTGCGCCCGCCATTGCCTCGGTGGGGGCCGGCGTGCAAGTGCTCGCCCGTCTCCCGGACGGAACGATCGTTGCGGCACGGGAGCGGCACATGCTCGTTGCGGCGTTCCATCCGGAACTGTCGGGGGACACCAGAATGCATCGCTACTTCGTCGAGCTCGTTGGTAGTTACGTAACGGCGGCGGCTGAGTCTTGAAGGAGAAATGTATAGGGAAAAGGGTTAACTATTCGTACCGGCTCAGCAGTGCTGTCGGGCCCGCCGGGGCACTGCCGGGCCGGCTGGGCGAAAGCCTCAGCCGCTCGTTGCGGTCCGCAGACTTCACCGTAAGCTCGTGGATGAGCTCCCCCTGCAGCACCCGAAGGCTCACGCTCACCCCCGCCGAGCCTGTCGACCACACCCGGCGGTAGAATTCGGCCATCCCGGCTACCGGCTGCTGCGCCACCGCCAGGATGATATCCCCGCGCCGCAATCCGGCCTGCTCCGCTGGGCTCCCAGGGGTGACCATTGTCACCACCAACCGCCCCTCGGTCTCAGCGGTGTTAATACCCAGCCACGGGCGTGAGGGCAAGCCGGAGCGACCAGAATGCACCAACGCCTGGAGAATCGGCTTCAGGAGATCGATGGGCACAAACATGTTGCAGGCGAGACGGCCGACCCCGGATAGAGTGAAGGTGGCAAAGATCGATCCGACTCCAACCAGCTTTCCTTCACTGATGAGCGCGGCTCCTCCGAAATCGGGATAAGCGGGTGCCGTATAGACGGCGCTCTCCAGAAGATACTCCCAGTATCCTACAAACTCTTCCCGCGAGATAACGCGGACGGGCTGGGCCTCCTCGCCGAACCCGCCGACCAGCAAGCGATCTCCCACCTCTACCCGGGAAGATTCGCCGAGCGGCATGGGCGGTATTCCGGCCATGGAGCGGGCCCGGACCAGCCCGAAGCCAGTGTCCCCATCGTATCCCACGAAGTCGGCCTGGAAAGTCCCCGTGGACGATTGCACCTCGATGCTGTCCGCCTCGACGATCAGGTAGCCAATGGTGAGGATGAGGCCGCTCGCGTCGATGAGGATCCCGTTGCCTTCTCGCGCTGTTCCCAGAGTGCGGGCCGTAGTCGCTTCCTCCGGCACGGCGGCCCGTACCCGCACAATCGCCCGCATTGCATTTTCCACATTCTGGGCCTCAAGCAGGGAACTCCCCGGACCCCATATCAGAAGGAAAGCGGCCAAGGCCGCCCCCAAAACCGGTCTCCCGGTGCTTTTCACGAATCACCTCCGGCCTCGCACAAACATCATGCGCAGCTCAGGTGAAGATGAGGCGTCAGTTCAAATATACTCATGGAGAGCACCCTTCGGCTCACCAGCCGAAGGCGTGCGAGAGGACGCAAGCAATCCGAACCAGACCAAGCATTCGCGCGCACTCGCGAATCGGCTATAATGGGCTTCCGAAAGAGGGAGGTACGGAATGGGATTCACACTCGGACTGGGGGCGAAAGCCCCGGCGTTCTCGTTGCCGGCGACGGATGGAAAGAAATACAGCCTGGATGGCTTTCGAGATGCCTCAGCCTTGGTTATCTTTTTCACGTGCAACCACTGCCCTTATGTCCTTGGATCCGATGAGGTGACGCGGCACACGGCCGAGACGTTCAAGACCCAGGGCGTCGTGTTCGTCGCCATCAACTCGAATAGCGAAGCAACGCACCCCGAAGATGACTTCTCGCATATGGTCGATCGCATGAAGGAGAAGAAGTTCCCCTGGGTCTATCTCAGGGACGAGAGCCAGAAGACGGCGATTGCCTATGGCGCGTTGCGGACTCCCCACTTCTACGTTTTTGGAAAAGATCGCACGCTTCTCTACACGGGTCGCGGCGTCGACAATCCGAAAGATACGGCGAGCATGACCGTGAACGACTTGGAGAACGCGCTCACCGACTGGGCGCAAGGCAAACCGATCCGCGTGCCCCTGACCAATCCGATCGGCTGCAATGTGAAATGGGTGGGCATGGACGCGCACTGGATGCCTCCCGAGGCGTGTGACCTGGTTCCCACAATACAGCGTAATGCACACCGGTAAGGCAGGCGCGGCGCGGTAAACTTTCTTAACGCGCTCAGTAGTGGAAATCCTTGCGGGGCCGCTCGTGCATCTTGAGGAGGGCGTCGACCTGCGCCGACACCTCGTGCGCGCACCGACGGCACGCCCTGTCGCGGGCGGCAACAGCATTCCTGGACCTGATACGCCCCCCGGCCAACGGAGCCAAGCAAAAGAAGTAGCTGCCAAAAATCGATCGCGAAGCGCCGTTGACACTCTCATCTTCGTGTGAGATGAAATCCCAGCGGCATCCATGAGGACCAGCGAAAACCTTCCGACTTCGGGCGTCACGATCCTGGGCGAAAATCCCTTCGCCCGAACCCCGGGCGGCAAGCTGAAAGTGCGGATCGCCACGGCGTTTCCCGCCCACGACACGATCGTGACCGTGCCGGGAATCCACGTCACCCAACGGCAGGCGTTTCTCGACCACCTCGACGAGCTCCGGCGGAGTCGGGCGGAGGCGCCCCTCACGCAGGAGGAGAGGGACAGGGAATGGGGCCTGGCGGTGGACCTTATCGTCGTGGAGGGCGCGATCCAGATCCGGCCCGATCCCCACAACATGGCCCTCGCCTTCCTCGCCGACGAGCTGCTCCAGCGCCTGACCGCGAAGCACCGCATTCGGTTTCTCGGGGTCCTGAACGAGCGGGTGCGGGAGGCCATCAAGCGAAGGGGGGAGCTGTGGCGGATCACGCAGCTGCCGATAACCTCCGAAGAGATGCGGGCGATGATCGACTCCTCCCGCATCGGGATCCACGGACGCGAGATCTACTACTACGGAGAGCTGACCGGCACCCGCTCTCTCACCTTCCAGGAGTTCCAGGGGCTGGGCCGGCTGGACGACGGCGAACTGCGCTTCCATCTGTCGGAAATCGGCCGGCATCTCGGGCGGAGGAATGCGGCAGGCAACCCTGAGGTTGCGTTCTTCGGAACAGGTACGGGCCTTTCCCGCGCCGACTTCACCCGCATCGATTTCGAGACGCTGGATTCCGCGGGACTCCGGGAGACATTCCATGCGCTCGTCGAGAAATTTCGGGCCGCGGCGAAGCCGGGGCTCCTGCGGGACGATCCCGAGAACCTCGAATGGAAGAACGCCATGGTGGCCACGCTCATCGGCCGCGAGAACGAGCTGGTGACCGAGGGGACGCTTCTCGGACTGAGCGCGGAGTTCTTCATGCAGATCGAGTGGCTGCCCGGGGGACGGATCGAGGAGGGCGAGCTGGTGCTCGACCCGTCGCTGGACCTCGCCGAGACCGAAGGCGGGCCGGGCGAGCACCTGCGCGATGAGAAGCCCCGAAAGTTCATCCTGAACTTCGTGCGGGAGTACGGCGACCTGGAGTTCGTGAACGTCGGCCGGGTGATCGGCTCCCTCTCCCGGCGAGCCGCCATGCCGGGCCGACGCGGCGTGTACATCGCGTCACTCAAACAGCGGCAGAACCCGGCGGAGATCGTGACGATCATCAGGCTGCAGAAGCAGGGCGTGCGCGAGTACCTCGAGCAGGGCTTCTCCCTCCTGGACGCGATGATCAGCGCCGAGGAGTACACCGAGTACATCCTCGACCGGCGGCTGGGCTGCCGGCAGCTCGGGATGAACCTTCCGCTGCGTGTGACGGCGAAGAAGATCAGCGAGCGGTACGCGCCGGGGAAGGGCGCGGGGTACCCGATCTGGACACCCTACTTCGAGAGGGAATACATCCGGGGCGTCGCCACCGACAAGCTTCCCCCGGCGCTGTTCGATTCCCCGGAGTTCGCCCTCAGATGCGCGCGCCTCCTGGGCCATGCCGCGGCCCCGAACATCATCGTAGGGCGGTGCGACGGGACCGGCAGCCCGCTGTTCGACGACGGGGACGAAGTGATGGTCCTGGACGCCGACGGGATGCCGCAGGACATTGTCGTGGCCGATCACACGGGAACGTTCAACGACTACGCCTGCCCGCTGGGGGAGTTCACGGTCAAGTACGCGCTGCCCGTCACCCGCCGGCGGGGCTATCTCCGCGACCCGGACGGCTTCGCGCATGCGTATTGCGCCGCGTTCGAGGAGCGGCTCGAGAGGATCCAGGAGGACTATCGACGGAGACGGAAGGCCTTCGACTCGCTTTTCCTGCACCTGCCCGCGCAGGAACCCGGCAGCTTCGCCTACAGGTGGAAGCGTGTCCTCGCGCGCCTGGACGAGACCAACCCGCACACACTAACCGACCTGGTCCGCGGCAACATCGAGCGCTGACCCGCAGTGCCTTTCAGTGGAGGCATCGTGGACCGCAGGCTCTCCACCCCGCTCAATCCCATGAAAGTTGTGTTTTTCTGGGTCCCGATGACGCGAGTCATTTAAAGATATGCAGGGCTATCCCGATGATAAGTTGAGCCGTGGGGATGCCCGCCGCTTCTTTGCGTGTGGAATATACACCCTCTTCGGAACCTTCCAGATCGTCGGTCATAATCCGTCCTTCAATAAAAATCGCCGCCCAGCCAAGCATCATCCACTCCAGGCCGGCCTTGAGCACCAGTTGAGATGACATGACTTCCACACCTTGTTTATGATAGCCGTCCTGGCGGAGTACATAGAAGTCCCCGCTCAGTTGCTGAAAACCAACGTACCCTATTCCGAGATAGGGAACAATTCTGCCATGTGGGAAGGCAGAATTCTGACCGGCCTGAATTCGAACGAGCATGCAACAATGGACATCCAAGAAATTTGTATACGAATAGCCGCAGTCCACTTGCGAAGAAAGATATTCTATTCCTACCCCGAAGAGAGGAGCCCTTGGGAACCAATACACCAGACCAAGACCGAATCCTGGCAGGGAATGACCTTGTATTGAGTCCCGTGAGCTATTCGCTGCCACGTCTATCTTGAATCTGTTGTCGCCTACAAAGGCCCAGGCTGTAGCATTGATTTCCAGCTCTCCATGGGCTGCCAGCGGCAACATGATCAGAACGACGATGAGTGATGACCGCAGGCATCTCGATGAGTACCTGAAATGACAGTTCCTACACCCCATATGCGAACCTCCTCACCTGAGGAAATAGCCACCTCTGGTCTCGTAGCCAGTCCGCAAGGCCTTCGGCGTCATCACAGGCACCTGTGTTCCCTGGCCCAGGTCACTGCCCTGCCGACAGTCCTGCAAACAGGTACGCCAAAGTCCATCACAATCTTGCCTACGAAGGCGCCTTCGTCCCTCGCTCCCATGCGATAGGCCATCTCATAGGTCCAGGGTTTTGCGACAACGTTCACAATCCGTGTGAACGTCTTTGATTTTCGCATCAGGCTTACGACCGGCTTGTCCAAGAATTTGTAGCCTACAAGCACATCATTCTGGTATTCTCGCAGATATGCGCCGAATAATTGATCGGCGTGAAAAATATCCTCCGGCATGAGTCCCTGGCGGTACAATTCAGCACAAATCTCAGTCGGAGGTATGCCGGGGCCAGGAGTACCGCCGCCGGCGCCGCCACCTCCGCCACCACCTCCGGACGCCTGCATTTGGATAGCTGATACCATAGTTCCACTGCCACCGGAGCTTGACGTCGAATCAGGGAGAGGATTTCCCTTGTAGTCAAAATGGAGAATCTGAGTACCGACTGCATTTGGGCCGCGCGCCTGCACACACAGGTACGGGCGGCTGGCCTCACTTTTCGCCCTCTCTTCCGCTAAATCCATCTGCCACCAACCTTGTCCCTGATAGGTGTCATGCCATTTCACATCAACTACCTGGGATTGGGATCCGTACCCCGCATCAATCTGGATTGGATCGCCAAAGCCAGTCGCCATCAGTCTATAGAACGCCGTTGGGGGGGGATCCTTTTGGAGATCACATGTACCCAACACGCCAACGAGAACGGAGAAACATAGGGCGTAAATTGTGCCTGGAATCCACTTGCTCGTCTTCATATGATCTTGCCCCCTACCTATCTGTTTTTTTCGATGCAATCGGGATGCCAGGAAGAGCCTTAGCTTCTATTTCCTTTCTGATGAATGACTTATTCTTTTGTTGGGGCCTCGGCCGGAAGGCCTACCCCTGCAACCCAGGTTGCAACTTGAGACAGAAGTTGCAGAGTGCAATACCCACTGGGGAGCGATCACCCGGGAAGGGCGAGGCGTACAATGACCAACAGTTGGACGGCGAAGATAGGCGCTAAACAGAATTCTGGTTCAGCTGCCAGCAGTCCGTGCTTGGTGCAGACGTTGAGAATGGTCTGCAGATTGCTTTGCAAACAGTTTCTTGACTTCAGCGTTCGTGAGAGGATGCGGGCACTGGCCTGCCCCCGGAAGCGGCCCCGCTCAAGGGGCGGCTCAGCAGTGCACTGGCGGCCTCCGCGCCGCCCACGGCCGCGCCTTCTCCAGTTGCGCGGCGAGCCGGAAGAGCGTCGCCTCGGCGCCGAAGGGCGCGGCGAACTGCACCCCGATAGGCACATCCTCCTTGTTCCAGTATAAGGGGACGGACATGGCCGGATCCCCGGTAATGTTCTGCGTGCGCGTAAAGGGGACGAAAGACAGCGCGAGCCTGATCGATTTCCCCGGGTCGTCGGGCGACGGGTCGAAGGACCCGAGTTTCGTCGGGGGGACCTGCATCGTGGGGGACAGGAGGACATCACACCCGCCGTCCCGGTGCCAGCACGCCACCTTCCGTGAGAAGCGCTGCAACTCCTCCCACGTTACGAGGTAAGCGGCACCCGTGATCTCCTGGCTCGCCTGGTACAGGTCCCATGTCACCGGCTCCAGATCCTCCCGTGTCACTGACTTCCCCAGCGTACGCTCCCAGTACGCCACCGCGTGTCCGACGAAGGACGTGAAAATCGTGATGAAACGCCGGGGCAGGTCGGGCCAGGCAAGAGCGGCCGGGTCTGCCTCTTCCACCGTGTGGCCAAGCGACTCGCAGAGCCGAGCCGCATCCTGCACGGCGGCCGCGCAGTCAGGATGCAGCGCCGTCTCCTCGTTCCAGCCGTCGGGCACGCGGGAGAGGAAAGCGATCTTCAGGCGCCCCGGGCTTCGGCGCGCTTCCTCGAGGAAGGGCCGTGCGGGGGGCGGGGCGATGTAGGGATCACCGGGGACGGCACCCGATGTGGCGTCGAGGAGAGCCGCGGAGTCCCGCACGGTGCGGGTAAGGGCATGCTCGCAAACGATGCCATTGGCGAAGTCGCCGAACAGAGGCCCCAGGCTGTTGCGGCCCCGCGTCGGCTTCAGGCCGAAGACTCCGCAACAGGACGCGGGGATGCGGATGGAGCCACCCCCGTCGTTACCGTGCGCCATCGGAACCATGCCCGCCGCAACGGCGGCTGCCGACCCGCCGCTGGATCCCCCCGTCGTCAGCCTGAGGTTCCACGGGTTGTGCGCCGGGCCGTAGAGAAGCGGCTCCGCGGTGGTGAGCACGCCGAGCTCCGACGTGTTCGTCCTTCCGGCGATAACAAGACCGCTGGCACGAGTGCGGTTCACGAGCTCGCTATCGACCGCGGACACGTGGCCGTGCACGAACCGGGATCCGTCAGCGAACGGCGCGCCCCGCATGTCCGTCACGAGGTCCTTCAACAGGTAGGGAACGCCGGGGAAGCGTTCGCCTGGGGCAGGACCCTTTTCCGTGCGTTTCCTCGCCTCCGCCCGTGCCCGCTCCCAGAGCGTGCAGATGACTGCGTTCAGGCTCGGGTTGACCGCCTCGATGCGGCGGATCGTGTCCTCCAGGAGGTCCGCGGGGGAAATCTTTCGCCGGCGGACCAGCTCGCCCAGCCCGATGGCATCGTACGCGCCCAGATCACTCATGGAGCACCTCCGACTTTGATCGATGACGCTCTCTCGGCGACCTCCTGCGCGCTCCTCCATGGGAGCGCACCGAGGTCCACGTTCCTCCCGAAAGCATAACTGAAACGCGCACGCCGCGCACCGGGAGATAGGGAGCGTGTATGGCCCGGGGAAGGTGCACCGGCCGATCTACGATTGCTTTTGTCGATAAACTCATAGACCTCGGCGATCCTGCCTTTGGGGCCGAAGGCTCCCAGAAAACCTTGGCGTATTCGGCGAGGGTGATGTTCTCCTTCTTCTCGCTGGCCTTCTTGAGGTGTGCCTCGCACCAGCGCGCTGCGTCATCGATGCGCGTGCATTCCGTGGAGACGGCGGTGAGGTAGGCGCCTGCTTCATCGCGGAACCTGGCGTAGTAGATGTGGCGGTGATTGACTGTGGGGCGCTTGTGAATGGAGTACGGACGCTTGTCAGAGTCAGGGTCAGAGTGGAGCTACATGGAACCGCCGGTTGTCCGGTAGGTTCCTAACTCCCTACAAAATAGGGACTTGTATGGGCGATACTGGATTTGAACCAGTGACTTCTACCGTGTGAAGATAACGAAAACTATTGCTTCGTCGTCGCCCTGCGTAGTCCGTTGTTGATAAGCATATTGCAGGACAATAAATAGATCAAGTGCAGTGTAGACCAGTGTTGCCGCGAATTGCCGCATGTTGTTGTGTTTGTACTCTCTCAGGGTGACACTCAGGGTGACACCATAACCGCGCAAAAGCATCGGCATCTTCGCGCTTTGATTCCCCTCCGCTCAGTTCAAAGACGATGTCGAAGTGAGAACCGAAAGTAGTTCATTTTATGATTCTCTAACACGAAACGCCTGCTCAACCCTGAAGAGGACCTACAATTCCATGCCCTTGCGAGCACTAGACCATGAAGGTGGCGAGCATCTTCGTTCGTGCGTGTCTCACCGTGTCTAGCGGAAAAACCTTGCGCGTGGGGGCCGTAGGCGGGTCGGGTTCCTGGTTAGCGGCAACTGCGAGCATGAGAAGAAGTCTTGCCGTTGTACGGAGTATTCACATCCGCGCCTGTGTCGATAGCGGCTTGTACGCTCTGGGGGGCCAGTTTCTACCAGCGTAAGAAGGTTCGTCGTCTGTGCATACGCCGAAGCCCAAAAGGCCTGCCGTGAGTTGCTATAATTGTCTTGGACTTCTTGAAGGACCGGCGCAGAGATCCGCCAAAGGCGGAGGCGATACAGATAAAGACCGCAAGGTTTTTAGGAGGAGCCATGTTCGAGTCAGTCGAGGAGTTCCGGGACCTTCGCAAGAAGTACAACGGGAAGATGTTCGCCAGCGGGGTTCCAATTTTCCGCGAGTTTGAAGAGATGGAGGGCAGGGCGCTGCAAAGCGGTGCTCTGGATCGAAAGTACAAGGAGCTAATAGGCATCGCCACCAGCATTGTCTCCTCTTGCTACGGGTGCATCGAGTACCACACGGGAGCCGCACAGGCCGCCGGGGCGACGCGGCAGGAGATCATAGAGACCGTCGCGGTAGCCCTGATGATGGGCGGCGGACCGGCGCAATGACCGGCTCGATACGCCTTCAAGGTTCTTGATGAGCTGAAAGGGTCCACGTGAAAGGTGTTCATCACAACTCTGGAAGCGGACCCTGGGCTGAGGGTCGTCCGGTCTGCCGGGCGGCCCTTCGCCTATTTCCGGTGCTCGCTATCTCGACCTCCACCTCATGTGGTGTCCAGCCCGTCAAAGAGGTCATCGAGAACCGCCCACAGATTCTCGCGGGTCCAATCTTTTCGTCGGGCCAGGATCTTCGCCAGCACGCCCATGCTCTCCATAGCGAACGACAGCTCCGAGGTCAGCGAGGTTGCACATGACTTGCGCGTAGTTCAGGAGATCATTCTCCTCCCACCACGTCGTCCCCGAGGACGGATCTCTGCCCTTCCAGCGCGGCAATAGATCGCTCCAACCGCACCTGTTCGCCCATTTGGCTTTCTGGATGCAACTCTGTTCGATCTGGTCGTCGGATTCAGTTTTTCGCTGCGCCGGGATTCCCGCCCCCGTGTTAGTGGCGGACCCCCAAGGGTACCGCGGCAGACGTGTCCACTGTGGCGCAGATCACCCCGGAAGGAGAAGGAATCCAGGGAGGCGTGGCGTTGATCTCAGAGCTGCTTCAGGCTCTTCTTCACGTAGCCCACGATCTTAGGGGTCACGGAGTTGATGGTGCTCAGCGAAGCGGATCTGGCGATCCTGCGGACGATCTTTTAGTCGATGTTCGTCTGTTTCTCCTCTTTCGGTCTGAACAGCTCAGCCAGGACCTGCGACAGGCCCGCGTACACCGCCGAAAGGCCGCAGAGTATCCCTTCGAAGCCGGCTACTTTGCCGACGGTGAGGCCGGCGCCGGTTGCCCCGAGGATGTCGCGAACCGCCAGAAGGACAAAGAGGACCGTCAGCGATCCGAAGACGAGCTGGAGCTTCCAGTTGATCTTGAATGTGCCGACGAACATCACCAGGGTAAACAGGCCCCATATCGCGAAGTACGCGGCCGTGGCGATGCTCTCGGGAGGGTTGGCGATGCCCAGCTTCGGAAGGATCAAAAGGACGGCCAGGGACAGCCAGAACAGTCCGTAGGAGGTGAAGGCGGTCGAGCCGAAGGTGTTGCCTTTTTTCCATTCCATAATGCCGGCGATGATCTGCGCGATTCCCCCGTAGCATATCCCCATGGCCAGGACCATGGCGTTGAGCGAGTAAAGCCCCGAATTGTGGAGATTCAGCAAGACCGTCGTCATGCCGAAGCCCAGCAGACCCAGAGGCGCGGGGTTGGATGTGCTGTCCTTGATGGATACGTGGCCGTTAGCTTGCATGCGCATACCCTTTCCTTGGAGAAAGATTCAGGCCCGGACTTCCACCCCGGTCTTCTATGCACCAGTCTAGCGCCTTCTTCCCCCTCGTCAATACCACCTTCTCCACAGCTGGCGCCGCCGCGCAGAACGGGCGTTCCATGGACGTTCGCGACGGTTCGGCGGTCTCGGCCGATCTCCGACGCGCCCGTGTGGAATGCCGTTACGCGCGGGGCGCGCTCAGGGCGGCGTGAGGCAGGCGCGCCGGATCGCCATTTCCGCTACCCGCCCCGAACACCGTGAAATTGAGTCAAAGTGTGTAGGATTTCCGAAGAAGTAGGGCCAGATCCACTCCCTTGAAAGAAGTCGCTGCTGATGGTCGGCGCGACGGTCTATGCTGGGCGTGTTCTGGCTCAAGCCACCCTTCATGACAACGATTGCCCAAAGTCGCACCATGCGACTTTGAGAAACATGGATTCCACCGTTTCCGACTGTAGCGTCTGAAACCGCACTAACCCATTGACACATGAAGGCGGCAAACTACTCTCAATCGTTCATCAGTATACAACTCGTGAAAGCCATCTTGTTCGGGCCGTAATTGTAAGGCACGCCGTTCTTCTCGCACACGACGATCATCCACAGGCCGTTGGCTTCCATCGAGGAGAGCGCTTTGTCGGGAAATCGGCAGGGGGCGTCAGGATAGGTACAGGACTCGCAGAGGTTGCAGCCACCTGCGCCCAGGGCCAGGACGCGGGGAGGGGATGGGTGGCGCTAAGCACTGCTGCGAGATCCTGGAAGCGCCTCGTGTGCTGCTGTTCGATCAGCTGCATGTTCTCGATATCAAAAGAATTCTCCAGATCCCCCGCACTCTGAACGATGATTCCTTCTTTGAAGCCGATCGCCCTGGCGGCGCACTCTCATGCGTCCGCGGCCGGTATTGCGAGCGCCGTCCGTCCCCACTACCATGTCGCCCGGAGGGACGCCATGGAAACTCAGAGCACCGTCTTCAATCCCGCCCGGATTGGGAGCCTTGAGCTTCCCCACCGGCTGATCCGGGCCGGTTGCTATGAAGGGTTGGCCCGGAACGGGAACGTGACAGAGGAGCTCCTGGAGCACCACCTCCAGCTGGCCCGGGGCGGCATCGCCATGACCACCCTTGGCTACTGCGCCGTCTCGGCCGACGGGAGGGGTTTTGCCCACGAGCTGTGGATGCGCGACGAGCTGCTGCCGCAGCTACGCCGCCCGCACTCCCCTGTACATGATGCGTGGCAACGTTCCGGTCGGGGACATGGCCGCCAACCAGACCGGCTTCCCGGCCCGGTTCGCCACGCAGCTCTTCGGGCGGCTGTTCGTGCAGCGCTACCCCTACACGCCGCTGTTCCTACTCGAAGGGGCACGCCACATCCTTGAGGCGGTTAGCATACCTGTGATCTATGTCGGCGGTGTCCTGTCCCTTGACCAGGCGGAGGAAGCGTTGCAGGCCGGCTGCCGGTTCGTTGAGCTCGGCAGGGCCACGGTGCGCGACCCGGCATTTGCGGAGCACCTGCGCTCGGGGGCGGTGCGCGAATCAGACTGCGACCTGTGCAATCGCTGCATCGCCGCCATGGACGGCGGCGGGGTGACCTGCGTGAGCGCCGTCCGCGGCCTGATGCCGCGGGACGCGTGGCAGCGGAAAGATGTGCGCTGACACGTCTTGCGCCCCACAGGCCCTTGGGATCCTGAATCTCAAGCTGAGAGTAGTGTTTGTGAGCGTCACACCCAACACTCAACTGCTGCGTCTTGCACCTCCTTCTGGCCTTGTTGCTGATTCTTCGCTCTTGGCTGCACCCCGGGGATCAGTCCGTCCCGCAGCCCATCTTGCGTAAGGCCTGTCCGTGGCAAGCTCGAGATCTCCAGACTGCCCATGGGCCTGCAGGCAAGCTATAGCAGTTGCTATCATTCGGCTTCCCTTTGGGGGGAGTGGGACGGGAACTCCCGCCATTCGCATCCGGGAGTTCGTGAACGTCAAGACGGTATGGGTGCAATAGCCGCGACAGCGGCGACAACCGCGGCAGCTGCCGCTTCGGCGGCTCCGACAGCGTTCCCGCGCAGCCGCAGAAGCGCCGCGAGGAACGAGGGCCGCCGAAGAATCGCGGCGAGGAACCTCCCCGTCATCACCTGGTGCTGATCATCAACGAAATGCGGCAGATCGAAAGGGAGGGGATCATCCCTCGAGTCGCTGACGGATCGCAGGGCAACCAGGGGAATACCTGCTTTGGCGCACCCCTCCGCTATTGCGGAGGTTTCCATCTCGAGGACGGGGTGCTCTGACCTGGTCCAATCGATGATCTGCTCCGCCCTCGTCGTGACCATGACGCCATGAAGCACGCGGGCTCCTGAAAATCGCGTCGCCAGCTCCGCGGCGTGCCACGCCTTCGAAGGCATCTGCGCAAGTGGTCGCAAAGGACTAGGGATTCCGCCGTCCAGCTCGCACACACTGAGCCCGAAAACGACATCACCTACACGCAATCCCGCCAAAGGTGCTCCCGCGATGCCAAACGAAACAACGAGCCCTGGCGTTTCCACGTGCAGGAGCGCCTCGACGGCGTCAGCCGCGCGAGACCGGCCGACGCCCGTTTCAACGAGGACGCAGGGCTGCGCCGAAATGGAAAAGTGATAGCAGGTGAACCGCCCGATCGACCCCCTTCTGTACCGGCCGATCCGTCTCAGGAAGGGGCGCGTTTCGATCTTCATGGCAGCGAGGAAAGCAACGGTATTCACGCTGGCTCAGGCGCCGAAAAGCCCTTTCCTGACGCTGATGGCTTTTTCAGGGCAGACCTCCTGGCAGCAGTAACAGCGGATGCACCGCTCGTAGGAGTGCCGCGGTGGAAGGGTCCGGGAACCTTCCCGCCAGTCCACGGCTTTTGGCGTCACCGGACAGACCTCGATGCAGGTCCCGCATCGGGAGCAGCGCTTCTTATCGATCACCGGACGGGGGGCGACCCAGGCGTTCACAATGGATGCGACTGCAGGAGGAAGCTGTTTCCGGACGACGGCCCTGTTCACCACGAAATCGCCGTTGACCAGAGACTGGAGATGGTCTCCGACTATCTCGATCTCTTCTGCAAGGTGTGTACCCAGGCCCCACTGCCTGCCGGGCGGATTGGTGAGCAGGGCGGAAGGATCCAGGGCCACCAGGCGGCACATGACCGCGTCCAGGGCAACGGGGTCTTCGGAGAAAAGCAGAACTTTCATTGGACACGGCTCGCCGCCGCGAGGGCCGTTGCCTTGCATCGCGACGATGCCGTCCATGACGTATAGGCGCGGCTTGAGGCAGAGAGTAAGGGCAGTCAACATGCGCCCGAAATCGGCCGGGTCCTGCAGCTTCAGGTGGAAGCTGGTCTTGCTCATTCCTGCCACGCAGCCGAACTGGTTCTTGACGGCTCCCGTCATCCGCATGAACGCATGGCTCTTCAACTTCGCGATGCTCACGATCCCATCGCACGAAAGGGCGCCCTGGGCGAGGAAAAACCTTCGGGTGAAGGGCGATGCGGGGAAGCTGACGTCCCGGCCGTTTGTAAAATCGGCCGGCAGGGCCCCTGATTCTTCCGCGGCGGCGGCGAGACCTGACTTGCGAAGCGCGGGCTCCGGCCTGCCGAAGCTCGGAGAATCCCCGTAGGTGAGGCGGGAGGTGCGCTCCCGGAGCAGTTTCGCAACAGCTCGAACCACCGAGGGATGTGGAGAAACGAGCTTCCCCGGGTCATCGCCGACCAGGACGTTCGGCTTTAAGAGGATGGTTTCTTCCGGCGCCGCGAATCGGGAAAGGCCGCCCAGGAGTTCGATGCCCTGGGACACTGCGCTGAAGACGGAGCTCTCGTCGTATCCGTCGCATCGAATGAGAGCAACACGGGATTTCTCCATGGTTACCTGGCAGGATCCACCCTGTAGCGCTGGCTGTCAATCTGTTGATACCCGAGAACCCTGCATCTCTAGCATTAACGAGGAGCATGTTTTTTCAGCAACTCGTTTCCCGAGACCATACTCATGAGATGGCCCCCCTGCGGCGGCCAGGATCGCTCCGATCGCAACCGCGGGTGTCAATTCAGCTACGACGGTGGTTATATTTAACGCATGCGCAAAGCCAGGACGGCGGCCCTTGCCGGGATCTTCCTTGCGGCGGCGACCAGTCTCCTTTCGGCGCCTTCCGATCTGCCCCGCTACGACCATATCGTCGTCGTCATCGAGGAAAACCATTCTCGCGCGGAGGTGATGGGAAGTCCCTACCTCTCCTCGCTTGCCGCGCGGGGGATTCTTTTCACACGCTCCTTCGCCGTGGCGCATCCCAGCCAGCCGAATTACATTGCTTTGTTCAGCGGGTCGACGCACGGCATCCGCGACAATGCCCACCACGACATCACCGCGGCGAACCTGGCGTCTTCCCTGGCTGCGGCCGGACTGACCTTTGCCGGATTCAGCGAGGACCTTCCCGCAGTCGGTTTCCGCGGCGATTCTTCAGGAGCGTACGTACGCAAGCATAGCCCCTGGGCGTGTTTCACGAACGTGCCCGATGGGGTCAACCGTCGAATGCTCGACTTTCCGACCACGGCCTTCGATGGCCTGCCCACAGTCTCCTTCGTCGTGCCGAACCTTCGCAACGATATGCACGACGGGTCGGTGGCCGCGGGAGATTCCTGGCTGCGCGCGCACACCGACAGCTACGCGCGCTGGGCGGTGTCCCACAACAGCCTCCTGATTGTCACATTCGACGAGGGACCCGGCTCCCAACCCCCCGCTGACACGCCGATCGCCACGATTCTCGTGGGCGCGCGCGTTCGGAAGGGCACTTCCGATCAGCCGGTGACCCATTACTCGATCCTCCGCGCAATAGAGGACATCTATGGCCTGCCGCACCTCGCCGAAGACAGCACGGCCGCGAAGATCACCGGCACATGGGAATGAGACGGGCGGCTTTCCGCTATCCTTGCCTACGGCCAAGCGCTTCGTCCACCCTCGCCGCCCTCGCAGCGCTGCTGACATTGTGGTCAGCCTGCGCGTGGGCGCAGGGAATGGACCTCTTCCCTCCCCCCGGAACCGAGGGTACCGGCGAGCGAGAGCTCAAGGCGCTGGCCAGCGCTTACCCCGATCGGATCGTCGCGGCCGTCGTGCACGACGGCGACTGGGCCCTGCAGGTGGACGGGGAATGGTATTCCTGGGCCCACGGCCGGATTCTTCCCCAGGCACAGCGCGTCGATTGGGAGCGCTACTCCAGGTTCCGCTTCTACCCCTACCCGTTGGGGGGGCTCCCCCCTCTGCCCCAGCTGGACGCTGAAAGCGCGGCAAGGCTGAAGAAGCTTCTGGAAGAATCGAGGATGAGGCCGCCGCGGCGCTCGGAGGCATTCCTCGAGCGTCTCTTGGGAGGCGGCTCGAAGAGCGAGATCCTTGGTCGAATCATGACAGTCGACTTTCTCGGGTTTCCCGTCGAGGTCCACGAGCGTATCGCGGGGGCGCTCCGCGACGTAGCCAGCGAGTGCGACGCGCTCTGCCGGTCGGATCCGCAGGTCTCAGGCTTCTTCGGCGGCCTCTCAGAGGTCGATGGTTTCAATTATCGCGACGTCGCAGGCACGCTGACCCGCAGCTATCACAGCTACGGGCTCGCGCTTGACCTCATCCCGAAAAGCTACGACGGAAAGGTCCCATACTGGCGCTGGGCAATGGAAAAGAACGAGCAGTGGTGGACCACCTCTTACGAGCGGCGTTGGATGGTGCCGGATGCCGTGGTTGCTGCCTTCGAGCGCCACGGCTTCGTGTGGGGAGGGAAGTGGCTGTTCTTCGACACGATGCATTTCGAGTACAGGCCCGAGATCCTCATCCTAGCGCGGCAGCGGGGGGCCTCGTGAGGCCGCATTACTCTGACGTGATGGAAGCTCCGCACTCCACCGTGAACAAGGGGGTCGTGCTCTTCGTGGCCGCAATGGCCTCGTTCAATTCCCAATAGATGTCAGCAGAGTTTCACACCAGCGTACAGCGTCGTCCCGGCGGGTACAGCCCGTGGAAACGGCCGTGCCATAGGCTCCAGTCTCATCACGGAATTGAGCGTAGTAGACCGAGCGATTTCCTCTTTTTGTGGGCCTTGAATGGATCGAGTAGGGGCTCTTCGGGCGTTCCATGTTCCCTCCCCGCTCACTCTCAATCTCAGAGTGAGTCTCAGAGTAGAGTCACACGGAAGCGCCCGTTTTCGGGTGGCTTCCTATTCCCTACAACGTAGGGAGTTATATGGGCGATACTGGATTTGAACCAGTGACTTCTACCGTGTGAATCTAGGCAGAGTCACCGTCGCCCTGTTCGTCTGCGTAGCTCTCTGTGACTATACATATAGCTTAGAAGGAATTACGTCAAGCTTTGTGTATCGCTATGTATCTGTCTGTGTTGAACAATTGACGCATGTGAAGCTTCTCGATGTCAGACTCAGTGTCAGAGTAGATTGAAGATACTGCGATTGTCCAAGTCTGTCGGAATGAGCCTTGAAAACAAGGAACTCGTTCTCTCGCGCACTATAGACCCTGAAGGTGGCGGGCATCTTCGTTCCTGCGTGTCTCACCGTTTCTTTCTGCGTCTATTTGTAGATCCGAGAATGAACTGAGTCGAGCGATCTGTGTCTCTCAATCTCGCATCGTTGCTCCATCCTGAGTTCGCCTTCGAATCACGGACGCACCCTCTCGAACACGGGGATCCGGTCGATCGGCGCGTCGCACTCGACGGTCTGGCCGCCTTCCAGGAGCGAGCCGTCATAGATGCTCTTCCAGCGTCCTTCGGGCAGATAGACCATTCTCGATCGCAGGGACGGCCCCAGTACAGGAGCCACGAGCAGTTCGCAAAATAGGTATTCGTCTTCCACGACCCATGCCTGGGGATCCTCCGGGTAGTCGAAAAACAGCGGACGCATGGGCGGAACGCCTGTGTCATGGGCAGCGCGCATGGCCTCGGCAATCCAAGGTCGCAGGCTCTCTCTCAGCTCGATGTGCCTGACGCAGATCCCGTATATCTCCTCTCCATAGCTCCATATCTCGTTCGGAGCACCGGAGCGGCAAGAGGCGCCGCCGCTCGTACCGACCTGGGGTTGCCTGGGCTCGCGGTCGCCGTGCAGGCGCATGACCGGACAGAAGGTCCCGTACTCGAACCAGCGCGCGAAGAGCTCGCGGAACGCGGGGTCATTCGGGTCGCCACCGTGGAAGCCCCCGATGTCGGTGGTCCACCATGGGATGCCCGCCATGCCCATGTTCAGCCCCGCGACCACCTGGTTGCGGAGGCTCTTCCAGCTGGAGTGCATGTCTCCCGACCAGACCAGGGCGCCGTAGCGCTGGCTGCCGGCCCAGGCGCATCGGATCAGGTTGATGACCTTTTCCTGCCCCGCCGTCGACATGCCCTCGTAGAAAGTCTTCGCATACATGAAGGGGTAGATGTTCCCGACAGCGAGGTCCGAGCCGAGGTGATAGCGGTAATTGTCGAAGTCGTAGGCCGCGTATTCCGGCTCGGCCTCGTCCAGCCAGAACACGCGGATGCCTTTGTCGTAGTAATTCCTCTTGACCTTGGCCCAGACGTATTCGCGCGCCGCAGCCTTGGTTGCGTCGAAGTGGAGCGTGTTGCCCTGGAAGTCCATCGAGACGCGTATGCCGCGCTCCGTGCGGATGAGATGACCAAGATCGCGCATCTCCGTGAAGTTCTCGCTGCGGTAGTCCACCGTTGGCCAGATGGAGACCATCAGCTCGATTCCCATGGCCCTGAGCTCCGCGATCATGTCTTCAGGGTCCGGCCAATAGGTCGGATCGAAGCGCCAATCCCCCTGGGTGGGCCAATGGAAGAAATCGACGACGATTACGGACAGCGGTACGCCCCGGCGCTTGTACTCTCGCGCTACGCCGAGCAACTCCTCCTGGGTCTGGTAGCGCAGCTTGCACTGCCAGAAGCCCATGGCGAAGCCAGGCATCATGGGCACCCTTCCGGTCACGCCCGTGTAGCGCTGCAGGATGTCCCGGGGACGGTCGGCCGCCACTACCCAATAGTCGAGCACCTTGCTCGAAGATGACCGCCAGACCGTGCCGTTCTTGGCGAAGGTGGCTCGGCCTATCGAGGGATTGTTCCAGAGGAAGCCGTAGCCGAGGCTCGAGAGGCAGAAGGGAACGCTCGCCTGCGAGTTGCGGTGCGCGAGCTCGAGCTCGGTGCCTTTCAGATCGAGGTAAGGCTGCTGGTACTGCCCCATGCCGTATATCCGTTCGTCGGCTGAGAGCGACTCGAAGCGGGCCGTGATCTCGTAGTCGCCGCCTATGATGGGGCGGAATTCGCGCGCCTCCAGCTCGAGGGCCGAGCAGTCCTCGGACAGGACGTCCTTGCGGTTGCGCAGTGACTCCGCGACTATCGGCTGGCCGTGCGCGCCGAAGAAGGCAAGCTTCCCCGAGCGCGTTATCTCGGCCCTGATGGCCCCGTTCGAGATCGAGGCCCTCCCATCGGCTGTCTCGATCTGGGCCCGAGCCGGCCGCGGAATGAGGGCCCAGCCCTCCTCGGGCATGGCGGGCCCTTTCGTGGCCCGCACCCGGAGCGCGTCCGGCCCCCAGGGCTCGATCCAAAGGAGCTCATGATCCTCTTCCCGCGTGAGCCTGTCTCCGATCCTGCCAAGAATCGCCATGCTTCCGCTCTCTTTCGCCGCTCCGTCTATCCCTTGACGGCCCCACTCGTGAGCCCGCTGATGATGTACTTCTGCATGAAGACGAAGATGAAAATGACCGGGATAATCGTGACGACGGCGAAGGCGCTCAGATAGCTCCATTTAGTGCCGTACTGCCCCATGAAGTTGAATATTCCAGCGGTGATCGGACGCATCGCCTGGTCCTGGATGAAGGTCATGCCGTACGCAAGGTCACCCCAGCCGTAGAGGAACGAGAAGACGGCGCACACGATCACGCCTGGAGAGGCGATCGGCAGGAATATGCGGAGGAAGGCGGAGAATCGAGTGCAGCCGTCGATGCGTGAGGCGTCCTCCAGCTCCTTCGGTATGGAGGCGAAATAGCCGATCTGGATCAAGACCGAGAAAGGAATGCCGATCGTCACGTCAGCGAGAATGGCCGAGAACTGGGTATTGAGCAGGTGGACGTTCTTGAAAATGATGAACATCGGCGTGAGGAGCACCGAAACGGGCAGCATTTGCGTTACTAGGAAGCCCAGGATAAATGCCCGCTTGCCCTTGAACGTGAATCTCGCGATGCCGTAGGACGCCGGTATGGCGAGGACGAGAGCCATCAGCATCGCCGAAGTCGATATCACGAAGCTGTTCTTGAAGGATCGGAACATGTTGAAATCCCCGTGCTGAAGCTGCGCGAAATACGAATCCGTGTTCAGCACGTGCGGCAGCAAGGTCGGAGGTATCTTGAAGATTTCGATCTCCTTCTTGAGCGAGGTCACGACCATCCAGTAGAGCGGGAACATGACGACGACGAAGATGAGGATGGAGACGGCGCCGAGGACGGCCGACCTCAGCCTCACGGCGCGGTTCGTCATTCGGCCCTCCGGTCGTCATATACGAATTTCAGGTAAAAGATGCTCACCGCGAGCAGGATCAGGAAAAGAATATTCGCCGTGGCAGCGCCCTGGCTGTACTTGAAGAGAACGAACGAGAGCTTGTAGGAATATGTGGACAGCAGGTGGGTCGAGTTGACAGGCCCGCCATTCGTCATAACGAACACGAGGTCGAAGACCTTGAACGTATAGATAAATCCGAGAATCAGCACCGACTCGATAACCGGCTTGAGCATTGGCACGGTGATGAAGAGAAAGGATTGCCGCTTGCTCGCGCCGTCCATGGCCGCGGCTTCCTTCACGTCGTTCGGGATCGTGGTCAATCCTGTGGAGAGCAGGATCATATTGAAGGGTATCCCTATCCAGATGTTCGCGACGATCAAGGAAAACATCGCCGACCGAGGCTCCAGCAGCCACTCCACCGGGCTCTTGATGATTCCGCACGCCTGGAAGAACTGGTTGATGATACCGACGTTCGAGCTGAACATGAACTTGAACATCAGGGCAGTCACCGTCATCGGTATCATCCAGGGTATCATGAGCAGGCCGCGGACGGGCTTCGCGAGCGGGAACCCCCTGTTGAAGAACAACGCGAGCGCGAAGCCGATGGCGAACTGGAATACTATGCAGCAGACCGTAAAGACGAAGGTATTCCCGATCGAGCGCTGGAGCACCCCATCAGCCAAGAGCGTCTGGAAGTTGCGGAGGCCGACCAGCGGCTTCCCGAGAGCATTGAGAGTAGTTACCGTGACGTCCTGGATGCTGAGGATGAAATTGCTGACGATCGGATACCCTACAAGCAGCACCATATAGGTGATTGCAGGCAAGACGAAGAGATACCCGACATTTCCGTGCCTGAAATAGCGCCTCATACGATTCATACGCGTCCCCGCGCGGCCCCGGCTCGCGAAGCGTGGGAGCGCGAGACGCTTGTGCGTAGCGCGCTCCCTTCTCAACGACAATAATCCAGCGGTCGACCCTACTTGACGATGGCGTCGATCGTCTTCTGTGCCTTCGCGGCGGCCGCCTCGGGGGTAGCGACACTCGTGATGGCTTCGTTCATCGCGAGGGACAGGGCGTCGGAGATCTCGGGCCAGCGGGGATGCGGACCGCGAGGCTTTGCGAAAGCCATCTGCGCGGCGAACACCTTCATGATGGGATCATTGGTGAACTGCGTGGCAGCCACGTCCTTGCGCGACGCGATATAGCCGAAGTCGTTGATGTAGGTCTTCATCTCGGCCGGGTTCGCGACGAACTTGAGGAACGCGATGGCCTCGTCCACTTTGTCGCCCTTGACGACGCCGAAGTTCTCCCCGCCCAGGTCGGAGGCCGGCTTCGCGCCGACGGGGAGCAGGACGACGTTCCACTTCAGGTTGGGGGCCTGCTGGCGCATGGTCGGGACCTGCCATGGCCCATTGACCATCATCGCGAGGTTCCCTGAGATGAACTGGTTCATGACGTCGCCCTGGGTCCAGTTGATGACTTCCTTGGGCATTGCTCCGCTCTTCACGAGGTCACGGACCAGGGAGAGCGCCCGGATGCCGTTCGCATTGTCAATCTGGAAGGATGTGTTGCCGCTGCCCCAGAGGAAGCACAGAAAACCGAAGGTGCCTTCCTCGTTCTGGACCGAGCTGATGCCGAAGCCGTGGACATTGCCCTTGGTCGTCTTCAGGGCAACGCTCTTGAGCTCGTCCCAGGTCTTCGGGGGCTTGACACCGGCGGCCTTCAGCATGTCCTCGTTGTAATAGAGCGAGAGGCAGTTGCTCCCGAAGGGGATGCCGTGGAGCCTCCCGTTCAGCTTGCAGGAATTGAGCGGTCCCTCGAAGTACTGCTTGAGGTCGGGCCATGAGGCCAGCTTGTCGGTGATGTCGGCGAAGATGCCCATCGCGGAGTAGGACGCGTGGTCCGGATTGTCGATAATCACTATATCCGGCAGCTCCGAGGCGGCGGCGCCAATGGAAAGCTGCTTCTTGAAGTCTGCGAAGGGGATGTACTTCGTGACGACCTTGACTGTGTCCTGAGAAGAGTTGAAGTCTTCGCAGACCCTGGCCAAAGTCTCCTGATGCTTCGGCGTTTCCCAGTAATTCCAGATCGTTACCGTCTTCTTCGACTGGGCGAAGGCGCCGCCCGTGACCACCGCGAGCATCGCGAAGATCACGAGTGCCGATACGAGGAATCTCTTCATACCAAACCTCCTTGGATTGGAGCTGCGGCTGCGACGAGCCCTTGCGCTCGAAGGGCATGGTACGGCAGCAATTCCAAGGGCACAACGCCGAATCTTTTAAGAAAGGTGGATAAAACTACGCTGGCCGGCGCGTATTGTCAGCGATTCGCCTTGCGGTATTCGGATGGATTGAGGCCGGTCGCCTCCTTGAAGACCCTGCAGAAGTACTTCGCGTCCCCGTAGCCCACCTGCTCCCCGACGGAGTGGAGCTTCAGGTTCGTTCCGATCAGAAGCTCCTTCGCCTTCTGGACGCGGTAGTCCCGAACATAGGAGCTGAAGGTCACGCCAGTCGTGCGATGGAACTGCGCGCTCAGGTACTCAGAAGTCACACTAACCTTCAGCGCCACCTCCTTGAGCGAGATGCCCTGCGAGTACAGCTCTCGGACGAGGTTCTTCGCGCGCCGGACTATCGAGTCGTCGACCTGGGCCTCTCCCTCATCGCGCGGGAAGAGCTGCAGCAGGATATTCGCCGCCTCTTCAAGCTCGGGCCAGGTTACGGCGAAGGTGATCCGCTCCAATATCTTCTGCTGGTCGAGCGAGGCGTAGCTCTCGTACTCGATCTCTCGGGCGGCATTGAGCACGCTCCAGACGAACCTGACAAGGGCGCTCTTGATCTCCTTCGGCGCATATACCTTGTCCCCGCGCAGAGAGCGCATGAACTCGCCTATCGCCGCCTCATAGCGCTCGCGGTCATGGGCGCAGAAGGCGGATCGGACCGAGCTTTCAATCGCGATCGGATACGCCAGGGGAACGGCGCTTTTCCGATTGACATCCGGCCAGACCAGCAGGTCCTTGCCGCCCAGGACGATATTCCAGTCCAGGCAGGCGTCGAGCTCCTGCATCGTGTCCCTCAGTCGGGCGATATCTCCGCATGAGGCCCATCCGACGCAGATGCCCTTCGGCCTCGCCTCCTTGAGGCGCGGCAAGAATGAGCCGGCGAACCAGTCGCGAAGGGCGCCTTCGTCGTCGACATTGAACGCGATCACGACCAGCATCCTGGCGCCTGCCAGCTCGAGAAGCCGGTGCTCGAAGCCGGGCGCCTTCGCGAGGATGGACTGCACGCGCTTGAGCAGGCCCTTCGCTTCGCTCTCGTAGCTCGATCCCACATGGATCGCGGCAAGCGCGAAGCAGCCCTCGGTTTTGACGCTCCAGCGCTGCGTGAGGAAGGACCTCAGATCCTCGTCGACGCGGGCTCCGCCGAGGATGAGCGAATACAGCACGCCCTCCAGGGTCAGCCCCTCTTCCTTGCGCCGCGGCCCCCGTTCGAGCGCTATCTGCTGCTCGACCCGCTTCAGGGCGCGAGTCAGGTCCCCGACGTTGATCGGCTTGAGCAGGTACTCGCTGACGCCGAGCTTGATGGCCTGGCGTGCATAGGAGAAATCCGAATAGGCGCTCAGCACGATCGCCTTCACCTTGATCGATTTTTCCTCGAGCCGGGACAGCATCTCGAGACCGTCGAGATCCGGCATCCGCACGTCGGTGATCACGAGCTCCGGCCGCCGCCTGGCGATGATGCGCACGCCCGCAAGGCCGTCCTCCGCCTCCCCTACGATCTCGTACGAGGAATCGATCTTGCGGATGAGACGCGCCAGGCCTTCACGTATCCTGAGCTCGTCCTCGATTATCGCAATCTTCATTGCCATTCTTGCGGGAAACTTACGCGGCGGGGACGTCGATACGGACGCGCGTTCCTCCTCCGGGGGCGCCCTCGACCTCAATCCGCGTCTCGTTTCCGTAATACATCTTTATGCGCGCGATGGCCGCGCGCATGCCGATATGGCCTTTCCTGCTCGGCTCCTGAACAGGCCCGCCCTCGAGGTCGCGAAGGGCGGTCTCACTGATGCCCTTCCCGTTATCCGCGATGACGATTCGGATCCTGGTATCCTCTCGCGCGATGGAGACGGCCAGCTCGCGCTTGCCCTCGACGCCCCTGAAGCCGTGGAGGATGGCATTCTCCACGAAAGGCTGGAAGAGCAGCTTGTGGATATGGCAGGCGCGGGCCGCGGGATCGAGGTCCAGCTTGAACTCGAAGGAGCCCTTCAGGCGCGTCTGCTGCAGGGAGATGTAATTCCTCAGCCAGGCGACTTCCTGCTCGATCTCCACGATTCCGTTGCTATTGTCGATTCCGTAGCGAAAAATCTCGGCCAACGTGCTGATTGCGTTGCTGATCTCGAACTCGTTGCGGTCAATCGCCATCCAGTTGATCATATCCAGCGTGTTGTAGAGGAAATGCGGGTTGACTTGGGCCTCCAGGGCCGCGATCTCGGCGTTCCTTTGCTTCGTCGAGGCGGCCTGCACCTCCTCCAGCAGGGCGCCGATTTTGGCGATCATGCTGTTGAAGTTCGCCGCTATCTCGTCGATCTCCAGCGGCATCGCCCTGTCGTTCACGATCCTCGCAGAAAGCTCGCCGGCCGCTGCCGCATTCATGGCGGCCACCACGACGCGGATCGACCGCGTGAGGCGTCCCGTGATGAAGAAGATGATCGCGAAGAGCACGGCGACCGAGGACAGGACCACGAAGATCGTGATCCGTTGCTGACTCGATATCTCCTGATATAAAGCGCCCTGATTCCGAGCCGCTGTGATGCTCCAGCCCGTCTTCGCCTCCCGCAGCTCATAGAGCGACAGCCTCTTGGGGCCCGAGCTGCCGCCGCCCGATACCATGCGCTTGATCGCACCCCTCCGCAGTATTGGATCAGCGGGAAGATCGAGCCGCTTCCCGACATAGGACTTGTCGGGGTACGAGACGACCGTCCCGTCGCCGGAGAGGATGAAGATCGAGTCTTCCATTGTGCCGCCCGAGGCCTGATCCGGCCGCTCATCGCAAATCTCGCTGAGCATCCTCTCGTCGATCGAGAGGATGATGACGCCATTCTTTATCCGGATATCCTTGTAGTCGATCAGGCGATGCGCCAGATGGAAGAGGTAGTATCTCTTCGGCGTGTAGAAGGAGGCAAGCTGCGAAGGAAATACACGCGTTTCGTTCCCCTCGATTACCGACTGGTAGAGCCGGGACGGCTGGCCTCCCGCCACATCCAGCCAGGAGGTCTTTGTATTGTAGCCCGTCAGCAGATCATCGAACACCATCCTCCCGCTGCTGGTGAGAACGACGATCGATTGGACGTAGGGCAAGGCGTAGGCGTAGGAATGCAGCGCCCGGCGCAGTTGGCCCGAATTGAACTCCACGTTCTCTCCGCCGTTCACCTTGTTGACCAACTCTATGATGCGGTCATCCGTGTACATCTGATAGAGAAGATCCTCATAAAAATCCAACTTCGTCCTGATTATCTTGCGAGTCTGCACGAGATTGGTATTTTCGAGAGCGTCGATCTTATTCTGAAGCTTATCGGCGATGTTGTAGTAGGACACTATCTGAATAACGATCACCGGCATGATCGAGAGAATGCAAAAGGAAACGATCAGCCGATACCTGAAGCTTCGCTTCGCCGAGACAAAGCGAAGCAGAGAAGGCATCCGCATGGTGCATGCATTATGCCATTTCTTGGGCAAAACGCAAGAAAGAGAGTTAGGAAGCGGACGAAGCTACGCGGAAACGCCAGTTTTCTGGTCAGAGTGAGTGTCAGAGTTGAGCCACATGAAACCGCCCGTTTTCGGGTAGGTTCCAATTCCCTACAACGTAGGGAATTATATGGGCGATACTGGATTTGAACCAGTGACTTCTACCGTGTGAAGGTAGCACTCTGGGCCGCTGAGTTAATCGCCCTAAAAATCCTCTGGTAAAGTACATCGGCGCTGGGTTTGCTGTCAATCAGCGGCGCTTGGCAGCCCGTGTCTCGCGAATACCCGCGCGAACTACAGGGAGGCGCTCATTCTGCTATATTAAAATCAGAGCTTAAGTTGCAAGAAAGTAGACAAACCCGGAGCGATCAGGGGTCAGGAGGAATTCGGCATTTCAATTAATTTGCTTGTAAGCAATTAGAAGCAGTGCGCCCGGCCCGTTGTTGGTACCAAAATTGCATTGAGAATAGCAGCGAACACATACTTCATGCAGGAGAGACGGGAATTGCTTCGCCAAGCCGAAAGCCGACAGACACAAGTTACTCAAGTTGCCGCCAGGTTTCAAGGGGAGATGGTCAGGAAGTCACTCCACCTCCTCATAGCGCTCGTGCCTGTTCTGGCAGCCGTTAATCTTCCCGCTACCATCGCCCTTCTGGCCATGGGAACCATATTCTACTCTCTTGCTGAAGCTTCGCGCCGTCAGGGCAACCCCGTGCTTGTGGTGAGCGATCTGACGCTCATCGCGGCCCGTGAAAAGGACATGGACGGCTTCGTGCTGGGTCCTGTCACCCTCGGTCTGGGTGCATTGCTCTCCTTGCTGCTGTATCCGCTTCCCGCTGCCTCCATTGCCATCTTTGCGCTCGCTTTCGGGGACGGCTTTGCGGGCCTGGTGGGCACGGTCGTGAGGGGGCCGCGGATTCCATTCCTGAACGGCAAAACCCTGGCGGGCAGCTTCGCATGCTTCGCCGCGGTCTTCATTGTTACGTTCGGCATCACCTCGAATCCCGCTGATTCGCTCATCGTGGCCGCTGCCGCGACCTTCCTGGAAGGGATCCCCGCGGGCAATTTCGACAACATCATCATCCCGTTCGGCGTGGGAATGGTGGCCGCCAAGCTTCTCGTGCCATAGGCGCGGGCCGGCGCAGACGCGCCGTTTTTCACCCTCAATCGGCGTTTTTTCCAGCCGCAGTCACGTAGAGCGCCGAGATCATCCGCAGACACAACACGATTCCCCCGGTCAACGCGGCCAGGCCTGCCGCCAGGATTACCGGATTTGCACCGAAGAAGAGGAGCTCACGCGAGACAAGCAGAAGCGCGAGGCCGGCCGCGAGCCAGAGGTACCTTCCCTCCCGTCTGGCAGGGGCAGCGGCCGCGGCGGTGCAGAGCGCAAGGGCGCCTATGATGAGACTCACGAACCAGACGCCCTGCTCGTCTCCCAGCTTCCAGGTGAGCTGCACGAGGAACACGGTCCGATCCACGGGGATGTACGCGGCCATGGCAAATGAGACGAGGAAAATGACCGCAGTGAGCACGCCATACCTTCTGTACTTGAAGTCGATGCAGTACAGGCCCGTCAGCAGCAGCCCCAGCAGGCCCACGAACCGGGCCCAGTAGATCATCCGGGTAAGAACGACAACAGTGGAAATAGAGCCGTCCATTGCATACAGGTACGCGGTGCCGGCGCGCAGACATTCCGGGCCGAGGGAAAAGAGAAACAGCATCAGGGACGGAAAAAGCATCGAACCGCCCCGACGAAAGAGAGCGAGGGCTCGAAACGCCGCGGCAGCCGCGATGCACGACGTGGCAATGGCTGCGCCGATGCGCCAGAGGGCGCCGGGAGAGCCCCCCTGCGGCGGGTCGTGATAGCTGAACCACCAGGTATTGTCGGGAAGAGGGAGAAGGGGCTCGGCGGTGCGCGGCACTGTCAGAAAGAGAGCCAGGGCCAGGGCCGCGGAGGCAATGAGCAGGACCGTGATGACGGCCGCCACGTAGAATGCGACGATTCCTGCGGGCGTTCGCATCCGGGCATACTACGATGTTATTTGCCAAAAGGTCAAAACATTGTAGACTTTCCCATGATCATTATTTTCCGCAAGGACGCCACCGAAGAGCAGATCCAGAGCGCTCTGCGTAAGATAGGGACCCTCGGCTATACCCCGCACCTGAGCAGGGGTGCCGTCAAGACGATCTGCGGGGTCACGGGCGACGACCGGGCGATCTCGGAATCCGAGTTCGACCAGATGCCGGGCGTCGAAAGCGTCCTGCGCGTGCTCAAGCCCTACAAGCTGGCCTCGCGGGAGTTCCACCCCGAACCCACGCGCGTGGAGGTGGGAGAGGTCAGCGTCGGTCTCGGGAACTTCGCGGTGGTCGCGGGCCCCTGCTCGGTGGAAACCGAGGAGCAGGTCGAGTCCATCGCGAAGCTGGTGAGCGGTCTCGGGCTGAAACTCCTGCGGGGCGGCGCATTCAAGCCGCGGTCTTCACCGTATTCCTTCCAGGGTCTGGGCGAACAGGGGCTTCAGATCCTCAGCGCCGCGGCGCGCCGGCACGGGCTTACCGTTGTCACGGAAATCATGTCGGAGCACGACGTGGAGCTCGTGGGACGCTACTCGGGCGTTTTCCAGGTCGGGGCACGAAACATGCAGAACTTCGCGCTCCTGAAAGCCCTCGGTGAAACGCGCGCGCCCATTCTCCTCAAGAGGAGCATGATGGGCACCATCGAGGAGCTGCTTCTGTCCGCCGAATACATCATGAAGGGCGGGAACCCGCACGTCATCCTCTGTGAAAGGGGCATCCGGACCTTTGAAACCCAGACGCGCAACACGCTCGATATCGCGGCAGTTCCGGTCATCAAGCGTCTCAGTCACCTCCCCATTCTCGTGGATCCCAGCCACGCGATGGGTGACTGGCACTATGTGGCCCCTGCCTCTCTCGCTGCCATTGCCGCGGGTGCGGACGGGATTCTCATCGAGATCCATCCTGATCCTGCAATGGCCAAGTCGGACGGCAAGCAAAGCCTCAATTTCGCCCATTTCGAGGCATTGCTGGCCCGTCTGCGCGAGCTTGCGCCCCACCTGGGTGTCGCTGTCCAGTAGCGGCTGCGCCAAATTCCTCTATAGAATACGGCAGGTAGTACGATACTATAACCAGGAGCACCTATGGCAAAACGGTTTGCCCTGGTCGGGGCCCTGTTTCTCGCGGTGGCGAGCTTCGCTTCCACGGGCGACATCGCTTTGTTCGTGAATCTCGGATTCTCATCAGATTCGAAGTACTTCATGTTCGGGCAGTACGGGATTCTCGAAAAGAACTCCACTCCCTGGGCGGATTCGTACATTATCGACGTGCGCGCCAATGCGTATGTTCCACGGGGCACGAACCGGTTCTCCTCCGCGCAGCCCGTCGAGCCGGGCGCAAGCGCCGTGGGAGCCCTCTTGAACACCCTCAACGACAGCACTGCGCAGAAGAAGCAGTACCGGATCGACCACCTTCTCACCGGGCGGCTGCTCTACGTCCTTATCGACGGTGAGCAGGCCGCTGATACCCTCGAGTTCAGGGACTTCCCATCGGGCAGATCCTACAAGGTGAGCCTCATTCAGGGCACCGGGACAACCGACTCCTACCCGAGCTCCTCTTTCAGCCTCGCCATCTCCATCATCGAGAAGGACGGGAAGACCCGAACCCTCACCGCAGGCAACTCCTCGTACAGGAGACCGGGCGTAAAGGCGTATCATATCAAGCAGATCATCCTCGCCCCTGACGGCAACTCCCTGGTTTTTCTGATCCAGAAAGAGGAGCAGGACTCTCACGGGAGCAATGTCCGCTACATGGTGGAGACGGTCAAGGTGAAATGACGCTCCGGGAGGGGCCCCCAGAGCGCTCCGCCGGGCTGTTTGCGCGCGCCCCGAGTGAAATCTTATTGACACCCGCCCATGGCGCCCTTAGAATGCCGCACACACAAAGAGGCTGGAATGGCAGAGAAAATCACGCCCCGGGCAACGGACTATTCACAGTGGTACATCGACGTCGTCATCAATGCGAAGCTGGCAGACTACGCGCCGGTGAAGGGCTGCATGGTGATCCGCCCGCGCGGCTATGCGCTCTGGGAGAGGATCCAGCAGGGCCTGGACGGCCTCTTCAAGGAAACCGGCCACGTCAACGCGTACTTTCCCCTCCTCATTCCTGAGAGCTTCATCAAGAAGGAGGCCGAGCACGTGGAGGGCTTTTCTCCCGAGCTTGCCGTCGTGACCCAGGCGGGTGGGGAGATACTCGAAGAGCCGCTCGTGATCCGGCCCACCTCGGAGACGATCATCTGGGCCATGTACAAGAAATGGATCCAGTCCTATCGCGATCTGCCTCTCCTCATCAACCAGTGGTGCAACATCATCCGCTGGGAGAAGCGCACACGGCTTTTCCTGCGCACCACGGAGTTCCTCTGGCAGGAGGGCCACACGGCCCACGCCACCGCGGCCGAGGCGGAGGAGGAGACGCTGCGCATGGTGGGCGTGTACAAGACGTTCGCAGAGCAGTACATGGCGGTGCCCGTCCTGCACGGCGTGAAGACGGACTCGGAAAAGTTCGCGGGTGCCGTGCGCACGTATTGCATCGAGGCCATGATGCAGGACAGGAAGGCGCTGCAGGCGGGCACGTCCCACAACCTGGGCCAGAACTTTGCGCGGGCCTTCGACGTCACCTTTCAGACAAGGGAGAAGACCCTCGACCACGTATGGGCAACGTCCTGGGGCGCGTCCACCCGGCTCATCGGCGCGCTCATCATGGCCCACTCGGACGACAAGGGCCTCGTCCTCCCGCCGCGGCTTGCTCCCATCGAGGTCGTGATCGTTCCTATATTCAAGAACGACACGAAGGAGGCGGTGCTTGCTTTCGCGAGGAAGCTGCGTGACTCCCTGGCCGCGGCATTCAGGGTCACGCTGGACGAGGATGATCAGAATACGCCGGGGTGGAAGTTTTCCGAGTACGAGCTGCAGGGAATTCCGGTGCGCGTGGAAATCGGTCCGCGGGACATGGAAAAGGCGCAATTCGTGGCCGTGCGCCGCGACACGGGTGAGAAAGCCTTTGTTCCCGTGGCCGAGGCGGGTGAAAAACTGCGCGCCCTGTTGAACACGATCCAGGAATCGCTCTACCAACGCGCCCTGAAGTTCCGCCAGGACAATACGTTCCGAGTCGCGGACTACGGCGAGTTCAAGACAAAGCTCGACGATCCGGGGGGATTCATCGAAGCGGGCTGGTGCGGGGACCCGGCGTGCGAGGCGAAAGTGAAGGAGGAGACCAAGGCGACCATCCGCCTTCTCCCGATGCAAAAGATCGAAACAGCAGGCGCTCCGTGCATCGTGTGCGGAAAGACCGCTCAAGTCATCGCCGTCTTCGGACGCGCGTACTAGCCGCCCTTCTGGCGGCTGTCGGCGCGCTCGCCGCGCTTGCCTCCTGCTCGGGGGGAAAGCCGGGGGCACCGGCGCGCGCTTCCTGGTTCCAGCTCCAGGCAGGGGCTTTTCAACCCGTTGCCGGGCCGGGATCGTCGCCCTCGGTGTCCGAGCTGCCGTGGACAATCCAGTCCCGGGTGGCGGATATGGCGTTCCTCGGAAGCACGCTCTATTGCGCCGTGAATGGAACGGGCCTGGCCGCAATAGAGCTCGATGCGGCGGGCGCGCCTGTATTTGCCTATCATGCGGACCCCCTCATCTTCGCGCATCGCACCATCACCACGCTCGTCCCGCGGCAGGGAACTCTCGCCGTGCACCTCTACTTCAACGCGCTGCTGAACGACGCACGACAGCGGGATCTGCCCATCTCGGGCATCAGCATCGTCTGCTTTCTCCCCGCGCAGTCCGATTTTTCCTTTCTCATTCCTCCCTTCCAGAGGAGGAATCCTGATTGGGAAGCCGTGGGTTTTGCGCCGGAATCGGAGAACCAGTTCGACTTCGAATGGAAGTACACGGACCCCATGGAGACGCGCTTTGCGTACACGCGCTACCGCGCCGACACGCAGGTGGAGGAGGGCACGAGCAGGGACGCCTATCTCGCCGCACTCGGGGTGCCTTCCATCTCGGGCTCACAGGTGCCGTCGGATCTCGGCGAGTTCTTCGAGACCTGTCGAAAATCAATACCGAGGCTCGCGCCCTACGCCTCGCTCCAGTTCGCGTTGCGGTCCAGGGAAAACCCCGTCCGCCGGAGCTACCGATCTCAGCCGGTGAGCGATTCCGCCGTGATGATTCCCGTCTTCGAGGAGGAAGGCGCGCGCCTTGCCCTCATTCCCGGCGGACGGGTGATTGCCTCTGCGGCATCGTCCCGGCCCATCGACCTTCCCGGTCTGCCGCGCGCGTTCCGCTATACGGATTTCGTGAAGGTGGGGGACCTCCTCATCGTTGCGTGGGAGGAAACCGCGTTCACGAACGTGGGGAGGGCAGGGCTCCTGCTTTTTCGGCCCCGGCCGTAGCGACACCACCGGGCTGGCTGGATGTGCTCATGAAAAAGGGGAGGTCGAAGACAAGCGGCTCCTCCACGAGAAAGCCCTCCGCATGGGCCACGCCGAGCAGGTTCCCGTACGCTTCCCTGAACCTGCGCAGGCCGTCCAGCACTTTGCCGTCCCGGAGGCTCATCTGCGACTGGTGGCAGCGCGCAATCGACTCCCATTCAGCCATGTAAGGAGACACGTCGTTCAGGAGGGTCGGCGTGCGCGATCGGGGCACCATGTAGTAGATAATGTGCTCCGCATTCCACGGTTCCCCGCGCGCGTCTTTCAGCCCGGCGAACCGGGCATAGCGGGTCGCGGAACGCACGATTGTGCCCGTGGCGGTATGATCGGGGTGGGCGCCGCCGTCCTTGTGATTGCTGGGATTCGTGTGATAGGGGGCAAAGACGAGCCGGGGCCGGAACTTGCGGATGGCCTCGGCCAGCCGCAGCCGGGCCTCGTAGGTGTCGAAGATCTGGCAGTCGTGGAATGAAAGAATCTCCAGCTCTCCGCCCAGCATTTCAGCGGCCGCGCGCATCTCCCCTTCCCGCTGCTCCGGCGTGCCGAAGGTGCCCGCCTCGCCGCGCGTGAGGACGCAGAGCGCAACGGATGCTCCCGCCCGCGCGAACTTGACCATGCTTGCACCCATCCCGAACTCCGCATCGTCGGGGTGCGCGCCGAATACCAGTATATCCGCCATCAGCAAGAAGATACGCGCCGTGGGCACGCCGGTCAAGGAAAGGACGGGATGCGGTATCAGGCTGACACGGTATCAGGCTGCACTTGACAACGCCGGATCACTGGGCAATTCTGGCGCAACAGTCATGGACGCGGAGCTTCGCAGTTTTCTCACGCACAACAAGCTCCTGAAGGGAATGACGGAAGACCAGCTCCGCAAGGTGAGTGACCTGGTGACCCGTGAGACTTTCCCCCCGGGGGCCGTGATCGTGCGGCAGTCGGAGACGCCCGATCGGGTATACCTCCTTGCGGCGGGAAGGGTCGAGGTGCGCCGGCGGCTGCCGGGCGCCGAGGAGATGGGGATTGCGGAGCTTGAGGCAGGGGACTTCTTCGGCGAGATGGCGGTGATCATCGGCGCATCGGTGCATTCGGCCAGCGTCACAGCCCTCAGCCCGGTCACGACGCTCTCCCTGACGACGGATGGATTCACGCGGCTGCTCGAGGACTATCCCGGGACGACCCGCAACGTTCTCTCCAACATCATCCTCCAGCTCCAGGGGTTGAACTACAAGTGGCTGGAGACTCTCCGCGTGGAGAAAGACGTGCTGGAGCGGAAGGTACGCGAGCGTACGCAGCAGCTCGAGGCGGTGGGAGAGAAGGTGCGGCGCGAGCTGCTCCTGGCGCAGAACATCCAGCGCAACCTCCTGCCGGAAAAGCGCAAGAGCTACCCCGGGGTCTCCATCGCCTCGGAGTATATTCCCTGCGACGAGCTCGGAGGGGACATCACCGGCGTGTTCCAGATCGATGAGTACCGCCTGGCCGTGTATGGCGGAGACGTGTGCGGTCACGGCATCTACGCGGCCATGGTGATGAGCTACGTGAAGAAGCTCATCGAAACCTCGGTGAAGAGAATTCTGCTCAACCGGCAGTACGTCGTGAAACCTCCCGGCGCGGTTGTCACCGCGATCAATCACAGCTTCATCACCGAGATCAACCAGGGGGACCCCGAGATCTATCTCACGCTCTTTCTCGGCGTGCTGGACCTTCGCGGGTTCGCGTTCCAGTACGCCTCCGCGGGCATCCACGTCCCCCCTGTCGTGCTCTCCGCGGGCAAAGCCAGGGAATTGTTCGATCACTCGGATTACCCCATCGGACACGTGATGGATAACGAGTATGAGACCCTGCGGGCAAGCTTCGCACCGGGGGACGCCTTGCTGTTCGTGAGCGACGGGGTGATCGAGGCCAGCCGGGGGCAGGAGACCTTCGGCATGGAGCGGCTGAAGGCCGAGGCGACCCGTATCATCCAGGAGACGGGAAGCCTGGACGTGGACCGGGTCATGGGATCGGTCCGCGCGTTTCTCGGCGACGACCCTCCCCAGGATGACATCTGCCTCCTCGCCATGGCTTTCAGCCGGCCTGAGTACTCCGCCCCGTGAGCGCGGCGGCCCCTGCGGGGGAGATGTCGTCCGTACGACTGGAGGTCTTCACCCGCAGGTGCTACCCGGACGGCAGGGCGCGGCGGATCCTTCCGCTCCTGCGGCGCGCGGTCTCTCCGGCGATCAGCGACATCGCAATCGTGGACGTCTATCTGCTCTCCGGTATTCCCGGCCTGACCCATACGGTTGCCGCGGATGTTTTCCAGGACGCCGTTGCACAGGAGATTCTGGCGGACGAATACGCCGCGGAAAAGGCATTCGGAGGATCCTGGGAGCACCTTGTCGAAGTGACGGCAAAGCCGGGGGTCACCGACCCTGTCGCGCTCACCGCCCGCGAGGCCCTTGGGTCGTGTCTGCCGGGGGGCGTGCCCCCGGATGCCGTCATCCAGACCGCTGTCCAGTACCTTGTCACGCTTGACCCTTCAGGCTCCGTGGATTCCGACCTGCTCGCCCGTTTTTTTCATAACCCCCTCATCCAGTCCGCCGCCTGCATGCGGCAGCGGGAGTGGGTCCAGGGGATGCGCCCGGCCCGGCTCTATCCGCACACGGTGCCCGCGAGCCCGGCGGCCGTCCTGAGCATCGAGCTTGCGGGTCTGAGCGACCAGGAGCTGATGGAGCTTTCCCGGACTCGGCTCCTTGCCCTGTCCCTCGAGGAGATGAAGGCCGTGCAGCGGTTCTTCATGGACGAAGGGACGCGGCGCGCACGTCGGAAGCGCGGTCTTTCCACTGCGGCAACGGACGTGGAGCTGGAGATGATCGCCCAGACGTGGTCGGAGCACTGCAAGCACAAGATCTTCAATGCCGCCATCCGCTATCGCGAACAGGGGCGCGAGGAAACCATCCACTCCCTGTTCCGCACGTATATCAGGGCCACGACGGAGAGCATTGCGAAACGGCGGAGGTTCCTCCGGTCCGTTTTTCATGACAATTCCGGGGTGATCGCCTTTGATCGCAGGACGCTTGTCTGCTTCAAGGTGGAAACGCACAACTCCCCGTCCGCCCTGGACCCCTACGGCGGGGCGATCACGGGAATCGTCGGGGTGAACCGCGATATCATGGGAACGGGCGTGGGGGCCCGTCCGCTTTTCAATACGAACGTGCTGTGTTTCGGTTTTCCGGACACGCCGGCCGCCGAGGTCCCCGCGGGATTGCTGCATCCGCGCCGGGTCCTCGACGGCGTGCACCGCGGCATTGTGGATGGCGGCAACCAGTCCGGCATCCCGACGGCTGCCGGCGCGTTTCTCTTCGACGAAAGTTTTCTCGGCAAGCCGCTGGTGTTCTGCGGAACCGGGGGCGTTCTGCCGGCGCGTGTGCGCGGCAGGGATTCCTGCCTGAAACGCGTGCGGCCGGGAGACCTGGCGGTCATGACCGGCGGGAGGATCGGAAAGGACGGCATCCACGGCGCCACGTTCTCCTCTGAAGCGCTCAGTGAGACCTCACCCACCTCCGCGGTGCAGATCGGCGACCCGATCACCCAGAAGAAGATGCTCGACATGCTCCTGGAGGCGCGGGACCTCGGACTCTACCGCGGGATCACCGACAATGGGGCCGGCGGACTCTCCTCATCCCTGGGGGAAATGGCAGGCCTGAGCGGAGGGGTGCGCGTCGATCTGGATGCGTGCCCGCTGAAATACGCGGGCCTGGCTGCCTGGGAAATCCTCGTCTCAGAGTCTCAGGAGCGGATGAGCCTGGCCGTGCCCCCCTCGACGGTAGAGGCGTTTCTCGATCTGGCGAGGCGCCGTGACGTCGAAGCCGCGGTTGTGGGGGAGTTTACGGATACGGGTGACGTAGAGGTGCTCGCGCATGGCACGCTGGTCGGATTGCTTCCCCTGAGCTTCCTCCACGAGGGTCTTCCCCTGATGGACCTGCGGGCCGAATGGACTCCCCCCTCCACCAAAGGTGGAGATGCCGCCGCAGCGGCCCTTGCTGCCTCCGTTGCCGACATCCCGCGCGTCATGCGCGCGCTGATCTCAGATCCGAATATCGCATCCCGGGAGGAGTGGGTGCGGGCGTACGACCACGAGGTGCAGGCGCGCTCCGTGGTCAAGCCGTTCGTCGGACGGCGCCGCGACGCGCCCTCGGATGGGGGCGTCATGCGTGTGCGGCATGACTCCCGCCGCGGCATCACGATCACGCACGGCATCTGTCCGCGGTACGGCGACCACGACACATACGACATGGCCCAGTGCGCGGTGGATGAGGCGGTGCGTGCCCACGTGGCGCTCGGCGGCGATCCCGACCGGATGTCCGCATTGGACAACTTCTGCTGGCCGGATCCCGTGGAAAGCCCCGAGACCCCGGACGGTCCCTTCAAGCTGGCCCAGCTCGTGCGCGCCTGCCGCGGGCTTGCCGCCGCGTGCCGGGCGTATCAGCTTCCCCTCATTTCGGGGAAGGACTCCATGAAGAACGATGCGCGCGTGGGCGGCAGGAAGATATCGATCCGTCCCACCCTCCTCATCTCCCTGATGGGAGTCATCGAGGACGTGCGCAGGGCCCAGACCACGGATTTCAAAAGCCCGGGAGACCTTCTGTTTGTCGTAGGGGAGACCCGCGGTGAGCTCGGGGGCACCTGCTTCGAGAGAATCAGTGGAGTCGCGCGCGGGCCCTGCCCCTCCGTACGGCTCGGTCCCGCGCGCGAATCGTATCGCGCAATGCATGGCGCAATCCGGCAGGGGACGGTGCGCTCGTGCCACGACCTGGCTGACGGCGGGCTCTGGGTGGCGCTCGCGGAAAGCTGTCTGGGCGGGGATCTTGGGGCGAGGGTCCTCCTGGACGCGCTGCCCGTGTCCCGGGAGAGCGGCCGGGAACCCGAGCGGCTGCTTTTCTGCGAGACGCCCTCACGATTTCTTGTCAGCGTGGCCCCGCGCAATCTCAAGCGATGGGGACGCATCATGAAAGGCGCGGCCTGCGGCTGGATCGGCGAGGTGACGCCTGAGCCCCGGGTCAGCGTGGAAACGGCAGGCCGGCAGATCGCGTCCCTGACAATCGATGAGATCCGCGCGCTCTGGTCGCGGAGCGAAGGGACCTCGTCGTGAAGGGGAGAAGGCCCCGGGTCTGCATCATCACCGGGCTTGGTATCAACGCGGATGAAGAGCTCGCATGCGCCTTCGACCGGGCAGGCGGGGAGGCCGTTCGGGTGCATGTGAGAGACCTCATCGGCGCCCCGCGTCTTCTGTCCACGTTCCGGATTCTCGCTTTTCCCGGCGGCTTCTCATTCGGCGACCATCTCGGCTCGGGGAAGGTCTTTGCCACTCTTTTCCGCCGTACGCTGGGCGGTGAATTGGGGGAGTTCATAACGGGCGGAGGTCTCGTTCTCGGGATCTGCAACGGCTTCCAGGTGCTCGTCAAGATGGGGGTTCTGCCCAATCTCGAAGGCAACGGTGCTCAGGAGGTTTCCCTGATCCACAACGATTCAGGAAAATACGAGGATCGCTGGGTCAGGGTCCGGTTCGAGGAGAACAGCCGCTGCGTGTGGACAAAGGGGCTTTCCGACATGGACCTGCCCGTCCGGCATGGCGAAGGCAAGTTCGTGGTGAAAACGAATGAGGCCATGAATGCGCTTGTGGCCCGCGGCCTGGTTGCCTTGCGCTACACCTCCAGGGTCGCAGGAGGGAATGACGTGAGGTACCCCGACGATCCCAATGGTTCCGACGGGCACGTGGCCGGTATCTGCGACCCCACGGGAAGGGTCTTCGGCCTCATGCCCCACCCCGAGGCGTTCCTTCATGCGGAGAATCATCCGCAGTGGACATTGCCGGATACGCCTCCACGGCATGGTCGTGACCGCGCGCGCGGGGAAGGCCTTCGCATTCTGGCGAACGGAGTGCGCGCGGCGGCGGACCGTTCTTGACAGGCGGAGTAGTATTTCTCTATTATGCTCGAGTGTTCCGGGGGCGTAGCTCAGTTGGCTAGAGCGCTTGAATGGCATTCAAGAGGTCGTGGGTTCAATTCCCGTCGCCTCCACTAAGGCTCACATGGATAACAAAAAAGGGGCGCCTGCACAAAACGGCCTCGATCCCGACATCGCTGAGCTCCTGAATATAGAGCAGCCGCGGCCTGCTCCCGAGCCGGAGCCTGAGCCCGGCCCGGAAACCTCCGGCAAACCCGACTTTCACACCCTGTTTACCGACGAAAGGAAACAGAAGATACACGGGGAAGAAGTCGACACTACCCGCACGCGTTTCCCCACCATCGTCAAGATTCAGGAAGATCCAAAGCCCTTCTTCCAGGACAAGGACTACTACAAGCAGGTGCTCGGCGGAGAGGGGGAGGAGGGGCCCCGGCTTCACGAGCTGCTGGGCAAGTACATGAAGGCAGAGGACCCGGAAGAGAAGTCCCATTTCCGGGCCCAGCTCATATCCGCCTTCTGGGAGCTGGGAGCCCGGGTTGCGTATCGCGCGGGCAGGGGACTGCTCACGCCCAAGAGGCTGCTGCTCCGTTTCGGAATTCTCTCCCCGGGTTTCCTGACACCGGAGCTGCGGGACATGGTCTCCCGCATCGTGTTCGACAACCAGGTGGGCGAGCCGGTCTGGTACGTCGACGAATGGCTGGAGCGGATCTCGAAAGGTCTGGTCAGGTCTTCGACCGTCGACGAGATCAAGCAGAAAGGAAAGGCCACCGGGCAGAAGATCCTTGATGCCGTTGAGAAGAAAAAGGGCCAGCGGGACAGCGAGATCACGATTCTGAAGGCCAAAATCTCCCAGCTCGAGGAACGGGAATCCCAGCTGCGGGGCCAGGTGGACCTGCTGATCCGGCATGACAGGAACGAGGAGTACGGGGGCCTGAAAGCGGCGTATTCCGCCACTCAGAAGGCCGCGCTGGCGCAGATCCAGGAGCTGCTCCGGCAGCTTTCGACCCTGGACGGCCAGATCGTTTCCTCTTATGGGGACCTTGCGCGGATCGACAAGGACCTGGAATCACTTGGACGCAAGTCCGAGGGAGTAGACGCGCAAAGCACGGTAGACCGGAGAACCGTGGTCGAGGAGTGGGCCAGCATCCGCCAGATGGCCAAGATGTGCGTGGGCAGGCAGGGGAATCATTTTCCCATCTTTCTCTCGCAGTTCGTCCGCCCCCTCATCAAGGAGATCGGCACCCGTGAGAACGTGATCCGGGAGATGGCGCAGGTGGAGGCCATGGATCCCGGCCTCTTTCTCAGGACCTACAAGAGCCAGACCACGAGGATCGTGCCCAACGTGATCCTCCTGGCGAGCTACGGGGATACGGGAGTCTGCTGGGAGCCGTTCGAGAAGTTCAATCGCGCCACCAGCCGCGGCCGCATTGCCGTCCCGATGTTTCCCAAGAGCCTTGCCGTTGCGGTGCTCACTGCCCTGGCGGACCTGCGGTGGCAGGTGGCCAAGGAGAAGGCGCAGTACTACTGGATGGAAGAAGGCATCACGGGCAAGTACTACCAGTGGTTCACCGAGCACAAGCTCCGCGGGGACGTGCGCGAGTATTTCATACGCGACTATGCGCTGTGGATAAACAAGGAAAGCCAGGGAATGCAGAAGCTGGACAAGGACGTGCGCGGGATCTTCTGGCGCATGATGCCGTTCCCGCAGCACATCAAGGACAATCTGAAGAACCGCGGATTCGTGTACAACGACCTGTACAAGAAAGATCTCAACATCGCCAAGTCCGACGGGTACTGAGCCACGGTACCTTGCACGGTACTCCGTGCAGTTCCGTGGCATTCGCGGCCGCTACATGTAACGCACCACTTCCTGGAGGCTCTTTCTCTGCTTCCGGCCTTTCTTCGTGAAGCCGGGCTTCGGATACCCCAGCGGCGTGATTGCGTACACGCGGTCCTCCACGCCGAGACCCAGCGCCGTGCGCAGCGCCACCGGGTCGAATGTCGCGATCCAGCAGGTGCCCACCCCTTCGTTCTCCGCCGCCAGGATCATATGGTCCGTGGCGATGATCAGGTCGGTTTCAATGGAGTTCCATCCGTCCTGCCGTGTCCAGGAATCCCCCGTTCTGCCCGTGACGACGAGCACGTGCGGCGCATCCTGAAACCAGGGTTTCGTGTAGCATCGGCGGACCTGGGCGAGCATCTCCCGTGAGGAGACGACGAGGAACTTCCAGGGCTGCCGGTTGGCCGCAGAGGGCGCGATGCGCCCGGCGTCCAGGATCCTCCCCAGAACCTCTTTCCCCACGGGCCGCGTCGGGTCGTAGTTCCGTATGCTTTCTCTTTCGCAGATAACGCGCGTGAAGTCCATGGTCTATTTCTTCCTGCCCTTGAAGAGCTGGGGTATGTGCTTCTGCAGATCGAACTTCACAGTGATCCACTTCATCACTCTGCCGTAAATCAGGAAGGTGAGAACCATGGCGGCGATGAGGCCGACGACGATCAACGGCATTGCAACGTTGGGATTGGCGTGGGCTCCGAGAATGACAAGGATGAGCCCCCCGAAGAGCGCGGCCAGGCCGATCATCAGCACGACGTTGAACACCGTGGCGCCGACGAAGAAGAGGACCATCTTCCCGGTCGAGCTCATTTTTTCTCCTCTGCCGGCCGGGCGGGGATGAGGAAAGTCACGAACAGGAGTATGCCGGCGAGCACCACTGTCATATCGGCGAGGTTGAACGTGGGCCAACGGGCCAGCCCGAGAAATCCGTAGAACTTGAAATCCAGAAAATCCACAACCCCTTCCGGGCGGATGATCCGGTCCACGTAGTTTCCCAGCCCGCCGCCAAGGAGCGCGCCGAATGTCCACTTCTGAAGCCGGGTGAGAGGGTCACGCGTGAGAAGATAATAGAGGAAAAGGAGGGCGATCACCGCGAGGGGAAGGAGGCTGAAAAGCGTCCGGCGCGGGCCCGAGGCAATACCGTGGCCGATGCTGAATGCGATGGCGGGATTCTGCACGTGGATGATCCGGAAAAAGTCGCCGATGACGGAAACCCCTCCGGCCTTCGGCACTGTCCAGAGAACGACGAGCTTCGACACCTGGTCCAGGATGATGATGCCCGCGGAGAGCACGAGCGGGAGGAGCCTGGACTTGATGTCCCTCTTTGCGACGTTCAGAATCATTTACAACCCCGTGGGAATGTCGAGATATGTCGTTTCCACGCCTGTTTCCCGCGCGAGCCTGTCTGCAAGCAGCTGGACGCCGAAGGATTCCGTGTGGTAGTGACCAGCAAAGATAACATGGATTCGGCTTTCGAGGCAATGATGATAGATCTCATGGGCGGATTCTCCGGTGATATACAGGTCAAGACCTTCAGCGACCGCCTGCGTGAACTCTCTTGGCACGTCTCCCGATACGATGCCGACGGATTGTATCCTCGGGGGGCCGAAGGGCAGAGTCCGGATCTGCTCTCCCTGCCGGCCGCCAAGACGCAGCACGATCTCTTCGAGGCGCGCAGGGGCCGGCAGAATCCCTTTGCACCCGATTTTCAGGCCCCGATACGAGCAGAATGGCTGGATGCCGGTCAGCCCGAGAAGCCGGGCGATTCCGATGTTGTTGCCGACCTCGGCGTGCAGATCCAGGGGCAGGTGCACGGCGTACAGGGCCAGACCGTGCTCCACGAGGAACCGCACACGCTCATAAAAGGCGCCCGTGATCCGGGCAGGCCTGCCCCAGAGAATTCCGTGATGAACGAAGAGTGTGTCCGCCCCCGCCTCGGCGGCCCGGCGAAAGCTTTCCATGGACGCATCCACGGCGAATGCGACTTTCCGCACTTCCGCCGCGGCGCTGCCGACCTGCAGTCCGTTCTGACTGTTGTCTATGTCGTCCAGCGGGCCAATGCCGAGGAACGTCGAAAGCCATTGATCGAGCTCTGCGAGTGTCATGCGATCCCCCCCGCGGAAGTGTAGGCTTTCCCCGCCGCCGCCTTCAAGGGAATGAATTGACAGATGGCGTACAATAAGGGACGTCATGACGCAGACACAGCCCCCGGGCATCGAGGTCCTTCCTGTACGCACCCGCCGTGAACGGAGACTTTTCCTGACGTTTCCCTGGAGAATCTACGCGGATGACCCCCTGTGGGTTCCGCCCCTTCTCTCCGAGCGGGCGAAGACCCTCGATCCCCGGCGCGGCGCGTTCTTCAGGAGGGGAGAGGCCGAGCAGTTCATCGCGTGGAAGAACGGCATCCCGGTGGGCACAATCTGTGCCGCTGAGGACAAGGCAGGCAACGCGAGCATGCACAAGCGCGAGTGCATGTTCGGATTTTTCGAGTACGCTCAGGAAGAAGCAGTTGCGCATGCCATGATCGACCGGGTGTCGCAGTGGGCGGCCGTGCGCGGACTTGCCACTCTCGGAGGGCCCTTCAACCTCGACTATGAGGACAGCTACGGAGTTCTCGTGGAGGGAAGAGACCGTCCGCCGGCCATACTGTGCGGTCACACCCCGCCGTACTACCAGGACTTTTTCGAGCACAACGGCTTCAGGCCGCTGGCGGGCGACAATCTCGCGTACGAGCTCGCGCTCGACACAAGCTCTCCGGCGCTCCAGCGCACCGCGGTCCTCGCGGAGCGGATCAGGCGCCAGGGATGGATTCGCATCCGCACCCCCGATCTCCGACAGTGGAAGAGCGAGGTGGAGGTGGTGCAGGAGCTGATGAACAGGTCCATGGCCCACCTTCCCGATTTTCGCCGGTGGGAAAGAGAGGCCGTGGAAGGCCTGCTGGAGCCGTTCAGGACGATTGCGGATCCGGATCTCGTGCTCTTTGCCGAAATCAAAGGGAAAACCATCGGGTGGTTCGCCGGCGTGGCGAACTTGAACGAGGTGCTGATCCACCTCAACGGGCTGAGGTATCCATGGGACCTGCTGCGCGCGCTGCGGTGGATGCGCACAAAGCCCCGGTGCATCGCGCTCAAAAGCATCCTGGTCCTGCCGGAATACTGGGGAAGCGGCGCGGCGCTCCTTCTCATCGACGAGATGGTGCGCCGGGCGTGCGCCAAGGGGTACCAGTGGGCGGACCTTTCCCTTACCTCCGACACCAACCCTTACACGCCCGAGCTCGCAACGCGCATGGGCGCGCGAATCTACAAGCGCTATCGCGTGTACGGCAAGCCGATCGGTGCGGCCTGATTTTCCCGTAGACAGGGATGCGTAGGGCGGCAGGCGTTTGCGGAGCAAACGCCGAGAGCCTCGAGGGGCGCCTCTTGACGCGACCCGCCCCCATAGTCCACTGTATAGCATACCTTTTTAGTCACCAATCAATTGAAGCCTGACAAGAGAACCAAAGAGGAGGGGTAGCCGTGAACTACTTCCTGACCGAAGACCAGAAAATGATCAAAGACCTGGCCGCGCAGATCGCCCGTGAGAAGATCGCGCCCATCGCGGCCGAGCTGGACGAGTCAGGGGAGTTCCCCTGGGAGGTCGTGCAGACCCTTGCCAAGTCCGATCTCTTCCGCGTCTTCATCCCCACTGACTACGACGGTCTGGGGGGAGGCATGTTCGAGATGTGTCTGGTCGTGGAAGAGCTCTCCCGCGCATGCAGCGGCATCGCCCTCGCCTATGCGGCGTCGGGCCTGGGCACCATTCCCATCATCCTGTTCGGCAACGAGGAGCAGAAGAAGAAATACCTGCCGCGACTTGCCGCCGGGGAGATCCTCGCCGCCTTCGGGCTCACCGAGTCAGGCGCGGGAAGCGATGCTGCCGCCATCAAAACCACCGCGAAGCCGGACGGGGATTCGTATGTTCTCAATGGCACCAAGCAGTGGATCACGAATGGAGGGGAGGCTTCCATATACACGGTAGTCGCCCTTACCGATCCGGCAAGGGGCGTGCGCGGCTCCTCCACCATTCTCGTTGAAAAAGACCACCCGGGTTTCACGTTCGGGAAAAAGGAAAACAAGATGGGCATCCGCGCCTCCGCCACCCGGGAGCTCGTATTCCAGGATTGCAGAGTGCCGAAGACAAACCTCCTTGCAAAGGAAGGCATGGGCTTCCTCGTGGCCATGAAAACGCTGGACCAGTCACGGCCCGGCGTGGCTTCCCAGGCGCTGGGGATCTCCCAGGGCGCCCTGGACAAGGCTATCGAATACTCGCGGGAGCGGCGCCAGTTCGGCAAGCCCATCTCCGCCTTCCAGGGCATCCAGTTCATGCTTGCCGACATGGCCACGCAGGTGGAGGCATCGCGCGCCCTCACGTATGCGGCGGCGCGGAGCATCGACGCAGGGGAGAAGGACGTGTCGCGGCTGTCCGCAATGGCCAAAGTGTTCGCCTCCGACACGGCGATGCGGGTCACCACGGACGCCGTGCAGATCCTCGGCGGATACGGCTACATGAAGGACTACCCGGTCGAGAAGATGATGCGGGACGCGAAGATCACCCAGATCTACGAGGGCACGAACCAGATCCAGCGCGAGGTGATCGCTCTCGGGCTTATCAAGGAAAGCGTGCGCGGAGCGGCAAAGGTCTGAGGAGCCCGTCGTGAAGGTCATCGTCTGCATCAAGCAAGTGCCTGATACCACCAATGTGCGCATCAACCCCGAGACAAACACCCTTGTGCGGGAGGGCGTACAGTCCATCATCAACCCCTTCGACGTCTATGCCCTCGAGGAGGCCGTGCGCCTCCGGGAG